>PPYF01370391.1_pt1 | contig 28924 bp, 26 predicted proteins | sample 1559871 | NCBI WGS metagenome assembly PPYF01 (sample SAMN08240021, study PRJNA423297) | Human gut metagenome, whole genome shotgun sequencing project.
ATAAGGTACGGCCCGTACTGAACCCGGGTAGGCTGCTTGAGCCAGTGAGCGATTGCTGGCCTAGATGAATGACTGTCCAACGACAGAACCCGGCTTATCGGTCAGTTTCACCTCTTAAAAAACCCCGCTTCGGCGGGGTTTTTGCTTTTTACCGCGCCCAAAAAGGGTCAACTACGGCGCTCGGTAATTTCTTCATGTTGCTCGTTTTAGGGTGACAAAAAACGCTCATTTTGTCGAAATGCGACATGATGCACAAAACACTAATTTAAACGTTTCGATTGGTTTTTTGTGCTGCTAATGACGCCTTTACCCTTTTGTAATCGACTGAAATGGGCAGAAAATCAGGGAAAATCACGTCTCATAATGTTGTTGCTGTGTTTTGATAATGTTAACGGAGCTGATCTAAACATATTAACGTGAATGTATGTTTGATTGGGGGTTGTGTGATGATGCGCGAAGAATTGACCTAGAAGTCGTACTTTTTCTCATTTAATTTTATTTTATCAAATATTATTTATTGATTTTCACTGCGTAAAAAACAGACTGATAATGATTGAAAGATGATCTAAATATTTAATTTTAAATCACCAAAAAACTCATTATTTATCGCCATAAAATAAATTCATACACCTCATTTTTATTGATGAAAGTCAGTGTAATATCATATTTTATATTTGTAACTAATTGATAAATATTAATTTTGTTTGTCTATTGGATCTGTGGTGGCTAGGGTTTAAAGTAAATTGTGAGTGGTAGCACACATCTCTCTTACCTATATTTAATAGAATCCTCCTCGCCAAGTGGAAATAAGAGGAGAAAGAAAAAATGGATAATGTTCTTCTGCCTAAAACGCAACACCTTGTGGTGTTCCAGGAAGTCATTAGAAGTGGATCTTTCGGCTCTGCGGCAAAACAGCTCGGTTTAACCCAACCGGCGGTCAGTAAAATTATCAATGATATCGAATCTAACTTCGGTATTGAGCTGATGGTACGTAAAAATACCGGGGTGACCTTGACCAGCGCCGGCCAGGTGCTGCTGGGTTACTCAGAGTCCATCACTCGTAAAATGAAAAATATGGTCAACGAGATGAACAGCCTGAGCTGCAGCAGCGTGGTTGATGTCTCATTTGGCTATCCCTCGCTGATTGGCTTCACCTTCCTACCGGAGATGATTAAAACCTTTAAACAGGTGTTTCCGGCCGCGCAGGTCACCATGTTTGAAGCCCAACTGTCGTCATTTTTACCGGCGCTGCGCGATGGGCGATTAGATTTTGCCATTGGTACGCTAAGCGATGAGATGCAGTTACAGGATCTGCATGTGGAACCGCTTTTTGAGTCTGAGTTTGTCGTGGTTGCTTCCAAATCACGAACGTGTACGTCAACGGTCGCGCTGGAGTCGCTCTCCGGTGAGCAGTGGGTCTTCCCGCAAACCGATATGGGCTACTACAAAGAACTCCTCTCCACCCTCCACCTTCATCACATCAGCACCGAAAATATCGTCAAAACCGATTCCGTCGTTACCATCTACAACCTGGTCTTAAATGCCGGTTTCCTGACGGTAATACCGAAAGATATGATTGCGCCCTTTGGTTCTGACCAATTTATTATTTTACCAGTCGAAGACGTATTACCTGTGGCGCGCTATGCCGCAATTTGGTCAAAGAATTATCGTATAAAGAAACCGGCCTCAGTATTAGTGGAGTTGGCCAAGAAATATTCTTCGCCACCCGCTAAGAATGAAATAAATTAAACATCTGCTGAAGTACTAAAGCGAATGAATTAAAAAGAACTCCAGAGTTATTTATAGCTCTGCTACCCTGATATTGTCTAACGTCAGAAGCCTATTCTGATAAGAGGATACGATGCATATTACCTACGATCTTCCTGTTACCCTTGATGACATTCAAACAGCGAAAAAAAGACTCGCTGGCAAAATTTATAAAACCGGTATGCCACGTTCTAACTACCTGAGCGAACGCTGCAAAGGTGAAATCTTCCTTAAGTTCGAAAACATGCAGCGTACCGGGTCGTTTAAAATTCGCGGTGCTTTTAACAAACTCAGCGCATTGACCGAAGCGGAGCGCCGTAAAGGCGTGGTGGCCTGCTCGGCGGGGAACCATGCTCAGGGGGTTTCCCTCTCCTGTGCGATGCTTGGCATTGACGGTAAAGTGGTGATGCCAAAAGGGGCGCCAAAATCAAAAGTGGCGGCGACTCAGGACTATTCAGCGGAAGTCATTCTGCACGGCGATAACTTCAATGACACCATTGCCAAAGTCAGTGAAATAGTTGAAATGGAAGGCCGGATTTTTATCCCACCGTATGATGATGCGCTGGTGATTGCCGGACAGGGCACCATCGGGCTGGAGATTCTGGAAGACCTGTACGATGTGGATAACGTCATTGTGCCTATCGGCGGCGGCGGTCTGATTGCCGGAATTGCAACGGCGATTAAATCCATTAACCCGACGATTAAAATCATTGGCGTGCAGTCGCAAAATGTCCACGGTATGGCCGCTTCTTATTATGCCGGTGAGATAACCAACCACCGCACCTGTACGACGCTGGCTGATGGGTGCGACGTTGCGCGCCCGGGTAGCTTGACCTTCGAAATCGTTCGTGAGCTGGTGGATGATATTGTGCTGGTCACCGAAGATGAAATTCGTGACAGCATGATTGCTCTAATACAGCGAAATAAAGTTGTGACCGAAGGCGCTGGCGCTTTAGCGTCTGCCGCATTATTAAGTGGCAAGCTCGATCACTATATTCAAGGGCGCAAAACGGTGAGTATTATTTCTGGCGGCAATATCGACCTGTCGCGTGTTTCAGAAATTACCGGATTCGTTGGCGCTTAATTAATTCTTCCCTGGTTTATTTCAGGCAGCTTCTTGATGCCCGGCTGCCTGTTATCCAAAAATGACGAAAACATTAATTCAAGGACATATTATGAGTACGACAGAAAGTATTAATGTTAGCCAAACCAAAGAATCCTCCTGGCGTAAATCGGATACCACATGGACGTTGGGTTTATTCGGTACTGCAATCGGTGCAGGGGTATTATTCTTCCCCATTCGTGCTGGCTATGGCGGCCTGATTCCTATTTTGCTGATGCTGCTGCTCGCTTATCCGATTGCGTTTTATTGCCACCGCGCGCTGGCGCGCCTGTGCCTTTCCGGCTCCAATCCGTCCGGGAACATTACGGAAACGGTAGAAGAGCACTTTGGTAAAACCGGCGGGGTAGTGATCACCTTCCTGTACTTCTTCGCTATCTGTCCGCTGCTGTGGATTTATGGTGTCACCATCACTAACACCTTTATGACCTTCTGGGAAAACCAGCTTCAAATGCCGGCGCTCAACCGCGGCGTGGTGGCACTGTTGCTGCTGCTGTTGATGGCGTTTGTCATTTGGTTTGGTAAAGACCTGATGGTCAAGGTGATGAGCTACCTGGTGTTCCCATTCATCGCCAGTCTGGTGCTGATTTCCCTGTCGCTGATCCCTTACTGGAACTCCGCGGTTATCGATCAGGTGAGCCTGAGCGAGATCTCGCTGACCGGTCATGACGGCATCCTGGTGACGGTATGGCTGGGGATTTCCATCATGGTGTTCTCCTTTAACTTCTCACCGATTGTCTCTTCATTTGTGGTCTCTAAACGTGAAGAGTACGAAGGGGAGTTTGGCCGTGAATATACCGAACGCAAGTGTTCCAAAATTATCTCCCGTGCCAGCATGCTGATGGTGGCCGTAGTGATGTTCTTCGCCTTCAGTTGCCTGTTTACGCTCTCCCCGCAGAACATGGCGGAAGCGAAAGCGCAAAACATTCCGGTGCTTTCTTACCTGGCAAACCACTTCTCCTCCATGGCCGGCCAGAAATCAACCTTCGCAACGACCCTGGAATACGGCGCTTCGATTATCGCGCTGGTGGCAATCTTCAAATCCTTCTTCGGCCACTACCTTGGCACGCTGGAAGGGCTTAATGGCCTGGTACTGAAGTTCGGTTACAAAGGCGATAAAACCAAAGTCTCTGACCGCAAGCTCAGCACCATCAGCATGATCTTCATCATGGGCTCCACCTGGGTTGTGGCTTACGCCAACCCGAACATCCTGGACCTGATTGAAGCCATGGGCGCGCCGATTATCGCTTCCCTGCTGTGCCTGCTGCCAATGTACGCCATCCGTAAAGCGCCATCGTTGGCGAAATACCGCGGCAAGCTGGACAACGTGTTTGTTACGGCTATCGGTCTACTGACCATTCTGAACATCGTTTACAAGCTCTTTTAATTAACAAGCTCAGGATGAGCGGAGTCGTAATATGAATGAGTTCCCGGTTGTATTGGTGATTAATAGCGGTTCATCGTCTATTAAATTCTCAGTGCTGGATGTTGATACCTGTGATGTGCTACTGGCGGGGATCGCGGAAGGCATTAATACAGAGCGGGCGGGATTATCGGTCAACGGCGGTGAGTCTTCACCGCTGTCTCACCCGACCTATGAAGCCGCGCTAAAGGCGATTTCCTTCGAGCTGGAAACGCGCGATTTAATCGATAGTGTGGCCTTAATTGGCCACCGCATTGCCCACGGCGGCAATATTTTTACCCAGTCCGCGCTGATTACCGATGAGGTGATCGACGGTATTCGACAGGTTTCGCCGCTGGCACCGCTGCATAACTACGCCAACCTGAGCGGGATTGAGTCGGCGCGGCATCTGTTCCCCGGTGTACAGCAGGTGGCGGTGTTTGATACCAGCTTCCACCAAACTCTGCCGCCGGAAGCCTATCTCTATGGATTACCGTGGAAATACACCGAAGAGCTTGGCGTACGTCGCTATGGTTTCCATGGGACATCACACCGCTATGTTGCCCAGCAGGCCTATGACCTGCTGAAGCTACAGGGGGAGGATTCCGGGCTGGTGATTGCCCACCTCGGCAATGGCGCATCGATTTGTGCCGTGCATAACGGCAAAAGTGTGGATACCTCAATGGGCATGACGCCGCTGGAAGGGTTGATGATGGGCACCCGCAGCGGTGATGTCGACTTTGGTGCGATGGCGTGGATTGCCGACCAGACCAACCAGACGATGAGTGACCTGGAGCGCATCGTCAATAAAGAGTCCGGTTTGCTGGGAATTTCCGGGCTGTCGTCGGATCTGCGCACGCTGGAAAAGGCCTGGCATGAGGGGCATGAACGCGCACAGTTGGCGATCAAAACCTTCGTCCACCGCATTGCTCGCCATATCGCCGGACACGCAGCCTCACTTACCCGCCTTGACGCCATTATTTTCACCGGCGGTATCGGTGAAAATTCGCAGCTGATTCGTCGTCTGGTGATGGCGCATTTACGCGTGCTGGGGGTGATCGCCAATGACGATATGAATAGCCGACCAAACAGCGATGGGGAACGGATTATCTCTGACGAACGTTCCAGCGTGGTCTGTGCGGTGATTCCAACCAATGAAGAGAAAATGATTGCGCTGGACGCTATCCGTTTAGGAAAACTCAGTACGGTAGCGGAATACGCCTGAGTTAATCGCTTTTATTATTGAGAGAAGAGTTTTCATGAAGGTAAATATCGATCTTAACGATATGCATTTTGCCGATGCATGGCGCGGTTTTAACGGTAGCGAATGGAAGGAAGAGATTAACGTTCGCGAGTTTATCCAGCACAACTACACGCCGTATGAAGGAGATGAATCTTTCCTCGCGGCGGCAACGCCGGCGACGACCGCGCTGTGGGAAAAGGTGATGGCGGGCATTCGCATCGAAAACGCCACCCATGCCCCGGTTGATTTTGATACCAACATCGCGACGACGATTACCGCGCATGACGCCGGGTATATCGACCAGCGTCTGGAGAAGATCGTCGGCCTGCAAACCGACAAACCGCTCAAGCGTGCGCTGCATCCGTTTGGCGGCATCAACATGATCAAAAGCTCGTTTGAAGCCTATGGTCGTGAAATGGACGCCGATTTCGAGTACCAGTTTACCTCGCTGCGTAAAACCCATAACCAGGGCGTCTTTGATGCTTATTCCCCGGACATGCTGCGCTGTCGTAAATCGGGCGTGCTAACCGGTCTACCGGACGGCTACGGGCGCGGGCGCATTATCGGCGATTATCGCCGCGTGGCCCTGTACGGTATCCGCTATCTGGTGCGCGAGCGCGAGCTGCAGTTCGCTGACCTACAAACCAAGCTGGAGTGGGGGCAGGATCTGGAAGCCACGCTGCGTCTGCGTGAAGAGCTGGCGGAGCACCGTCGCGCGCTGCTGCAAATGCAGGAGATGGCGGCGAAGTATGGCTGTGATATCTCTCGTCCAGCGCTCAATGCTCAGGAAGCGGTTCAGTGGCTCTATTTTGCCTACCTCGCCGCGGTGAAATCACAAAATGGCGGCGCGATGTCACTCGGCCGTACTGCCACCTTCCTCGATATCTATATTGAACGTGACATGCAGGAAGGGCGTCTCACCGAGGAGCAGGCGCAGGAGCTTATTGACCATTTCATCATGAAGATCCGCATGGTGCGTTTCCTGCGGACACCGGAGTTTGACACCCTGTTCTCCGGCGACCCGATCTGGGCCACGGAAGTGATTGGTGGCATGGGGCTGGACGGACGCACGCTGGTGAGCAAAAACGCGTTCCGCTATCTGCATACGTTGCACACCATGGGCCCGGCGCCGGAGCCAAACCTGACCATCCTTTGGTCGGAAGCGCTACCGCCTGCCTTTAAGCAGTATGCCGCGCAGGTTTCTATCGTCACCTCATCGCTACAGTATGAGAATGACGATCTGATGCGCGCTGATTTTAATAGCGATGATTACGCGATTGCCTGCTGCGTCAGTCCGATGGTCATTGGTAAGCAGATGCAGTTCTTCGGGGCTCGCGCCAACCTGGCGAAAACGCTGCTGTATGCGATCAACGGCGGGGTGGATGAGAAGCTGAAGATCCAGGTGGGGCCGAAAACCGCGCCGTTGATGGATGATGTGCTGGACTATGACTCAGTGATGGAGAGCCTCGATCACTTTATGGACTGGCTGGCGGTGCAGTACATCAGCGCGCTGAACGTCATTCACTATATGCACGACAAGTACAGCTATGAAGCGTCGCTGATGGCGCTGCATGACCGCGATGTGTATCGCACCATGGCCTGCGGTATTGCTGGGCTGTCGGTGGCAGCGGATTCTCTGTCGGCCATCAAGCATGCCCGCGTGAAGCCGATTCGCGATGAAAATGGCCTGGCGGTCGATTTCGAAATTGAAGGTGACTACCCGCAGTACGGCAACAATGACGAGCGCGTGGACAGCATCGCCTGCGATCTGGTTGAGCGCTTTATGAAGAAAATCAGAGTGCTGCCGACCTATCGTCATGCGGTACCGACCCAGTCGATTCTCACCATCACCTCCAACGTGGTGTATGGACAGAAAACGGGGAACACGCCGGACGGACGCCGCGCGGGCACACCGTTTGCGCCGGGGGCGAACCCGATGCATGGCCGCGACCGCAAAGGGGCGGTGGCCTCACTCACGTCGGTGGCGAAGCTGCCGTTTACCTACGCAAAAGATGGGATTTCGTACACCTTCTCAATTGTGCCGGCGGCGCTGGGCAAAGAGGACAAGGTACGTAAAACCAACCTGGTGGGGCTGTTGGATGGGTACTTCCACCATGAGGCCACGGTGGAAGGGGGGCAGCATCTCAACGTCAACGTCATGAATCGTGACATGCTGCTGGATGCGATTGCCCACCCGGAAAATTACCCGAATCTCACCATTCGCGTCTCAGGCTACGCGGTGCGCTTTAATGCGCTAACCCGCGAGCAGCAGCAGGACGTTATCTCACGCACCTTTACCCAGGCGATTTAATCGTAGGATTGGAGTGCGTATTGCGACACCGGGCTGCCATCCGGCAGCCCGTCTCTGAAGCCGTATCGAGGTCACGGATATGATTAGTACATTCGATATGTTCAAAATTGGCGTCGGGCCATCCAGTTCCCACACTGTAGGGCCAATGAATGCGGGGAAGTCGTTCATTGACGAGCTGGTAGCGGAGGCGCTTTTAGCGCAAACCACGCGCCTGACGGTCGATCTTTACGGTTCGCTCTCCCTCACCGGGAAGGGCCATGCGACCGATGTGGCGGTCATTATGGGGCTGGCAGGTAATCGTCCTGAAAGCGTTGATATTGACGCGATGCAGCCGTTTATACGCGCCGTCGAGCGCAGTGGGCTGTTAAGCGTTGCGCAGGGGGATGCAGAAGTGCCATTTTCCCTGAGTGACGATGTTATCTTCCATAACCAGGCTCTGCCGCGCCATGAAAACGGCATGCGCTTTACCGCGTATAGCAAAACGGGGATTTTGCTCAGCAGAACCTACTACTCCATTGGCGGCGGTTTTATCGTGGAGGAGTCGAAGTTTGGCCAGGAGTTTGAGGTGGAACAGCCGGTGCCATATCCGTTTCATTCCGCCAGCGACCTGATGGCGCAGTGCAAAGAGCATGGACTCTCAATCTCTGGCCTGATGATGCAAAACGAGCTGGCTCTAAGAAGCCAGAGCGATATTGATACCGGGCTGACGCGCATCTGGCACGTGATGCGCACCGGCATTGAACGCGGCATGAATACCGAAGGCGTGCTGCCGGGGCCGATGAACGTTCCGCGCCGCGCCGTCGCGCTACGGCGACAATTGGTTTCCAGCGACAGCACATCCAGCGACCCGATGAATGTGATCGACTGGATCAACATGTTTGCCCTCGCGGTGAGCGAGGAGAACGCGGCGGGGGGCCGGGTGGTGACGGCCCCGACTAACGGCGCATGCGGCATCGTCCCGGCGGTTCTGGCCTATTACGATAAGTTCAGGCGTACGGCGAACGGTAATTCGATTGCGCGCTATTTGCTGGCCGCTGGCGCAATTGGTGGGCTGTATAAGCGCAACGCGTCGATTTCGGGCGCTGAAGTCGGATGTCAGGGGGAAGTCGGCGTGGCCGCGTCGATGGCGGCCGCGGGGCTGGCTGAGTTACTCGGCGGCAGCCCGCAGCAGGTGTGCATGGCGGCGGAGATCGCCATGGAACACAATCTGGGCTTAACCTGCGATCCGGTGGGCGGGCAGGTGCAGATCCCCTGCATCGAACGCAACGCCATTAACGCAGTAAAAGCGGTGAATGCTGCGCGTATGGCCATCCAACGGACCAGCGAAGCGCGGGTGTCGCTCGATAAAATTATCGAGACCATGTATGAAACCGGTAAAGACATGAACGAAAAATACCGGGAAACGTCGCGCGGTGGGCTGGCAATAAAAGTGCTCTGCGATTAACCCACACCATCGTCCATCATCATGCCGCCCATGTTTTGACGGCTTTCATTGCAGCGCCCCAGACCATCAGGACTGGGGCGTTTTTGTATGGGCTGCGCGCGGGGAAATTCGGTGAATTAGCCAGTGTATTATGTTGTTTCGTTACGATTTTCATACAAACATTGGAGTTATTCACTAAATCAATCGCGCGCTGTGATAGCCATCATTTTTTGCTTCCGCCGGCAGTTACATCTCATTAACGCATCTGTTTGCGCTGCTTCACAGAACCCCCGCAGCATGCTTTAAGGTTAAAAACGCGGATAGATAGCAATTCGATATAAAACAACAAGTTATTGATTTTTGGCACCAGGCCAATGTATTGAAATCCTTTATGGATTCACTCATGTAGAAATAAGGTGGTCTATATCTTGCTATTTGTAGCAATTCATTCTCCTAATGACCCTTCTCATGCCATCAGTGACAAGTTTTTTCTCCACAGCCCGCGCTATCATCTATTCACTATAAAAAATGTGGTTATTAACACTGCATTGCTAAAAATATGTGGAATATCAATCTGTATTAAAACAATAAACCCTATAAACCAAGAGTGAGACTTTGTTATGGAAACAATCTCAATTACCCCGGCGCAAACCTCGAGCGCAGCGGCGCGAGCGGGCATGTCGGAAAGTGAATGGCAAGCGGCTATAAAATTCGACAGTACCGATGTGGGCTGGGTCATTATGAGTATCGGGATGGCTATCGGCGCGGGGATTGTGTTTCTGCCTGTACAGGTTGGATTAATGGGCCTATGGGTGTTCCTGCTCTCTTCTATCGTCGGCTATCCAGCGATGTATTTGTTTCAACGGCTGTTTATCAACACCCTGGCGGAGTCGCCGGAATGTAAAGACTACCCGAGCGTCATCAGCGGTTATCTTGGTAAAAACTGGGGCATTTTGCTGGGCGCACTCTATTTCATCATGCTGGTGATTTGGATGTTCGTTTACTCCACCGCCATCACCAACGATAGCGCTTCCTACCTGCATACCTTTGGCGTTACCGACGGCCTGCTATCCGAAAACCCGTTCTATGGTTTGGTGCTGATCTGCGTGCTGGTGGCGATCTCTTCGCGAGGCGAAAAGCTGCTGTTTAAAGTCTCCAGTTTTATGGTGCTGACCAAGCTACTGGTGGTCGCCGCGCTGGGGGCATCGATGGTGGGAATGTGGCATCTGTACAACGCCGGTACGCTGCCGCCGATGGGGCTGCTGATTAAAAATGCCATCATCACGCTGCCGTTTACGCTGACCTCTATTCTGTTTATTCAGACCCTGAGCCCGATGGTTATCTCCTATCGCTCGAAGGAGAAATCACGCGAAGTGGCCCGCCATAAGGCGCTGCGCGCCATGAACATCGCCTTTGGCATTCTGTTTGTGGTGGTCTTCTTTTACGCCGTCTCGTTCACCCTGGCGATGGGTCATGATGAAGCGGTCAAAGCCTATGAACAAAACATCTCGGCGCTGGCGATTGCCGCGCAGTTTATCAACGGCAGCGCAGGGGCCTGGGTCACCGTTGTGAGCGTGATCCTCAACATCTTTGCCGTCATGACCGCTTTCTTCGGCGTTTATCTTGGCTTCCGCGAGGCGACTCAGGGGATCGTGATTAACCTGCTGCGCCGCAAAATGCCGGAGGAGAAAATCAATCAGAAGCTGGTGCAGCGCGGGATCATGCTGTTCGCCATCCTGCTGGCCTGGAGCGCCATTGTGCTCAACGCGCCGGTACTGAGCTTCACCTCTATCTGCAGTCCTATATTCGGTATGGTCGGCTGTCTTATTCCGGCCTGGCTGGTTTACAAAGTGCCGGCGTTACACAAGTACAAAGGCGTATCGCTGGTGATCATTATCATCACCGGTCTGCTGCTCTGTGTGTCTCCGTTCCTGGCATTCTCTTGATTAATTGGTGGTAAAAATGGATGAAGTGAAAATGAACCCGCTGTGGGACGTGCTGATTCAGGCGGTAAAACAGAACGTCAAGCCCGCGATGGGGTGTACCGAGCCGGTGTCGCTGGCTTTAGCCAGCGCCATCGCCGCCTCTCACCTGGCTGGTCGCGTCATCCGTGTTGACGCTAAAGTTTCACCCAATCTGATGAAAAACGGTATGGGTGTCACCGTGCCGGGCACCGGGATGGTGGGGCTCCCCATCGCCGCCGCCGTGGGGGCGCTAGGCGGCGATCCTCATGCGGGACTGGAAGTACTGAAAAGCGCATCGGTGGATGCCATTGCCGCAGGCAAGCTGCTGCTCGCCAGCGGCAAGGTCTCGGTGACGATTCAGGAACCGTGTGACGAAGTGCTGTACGCCAGCGCGACCGTTTACACCGTCGATGAGTCAGCCACCGTCACCATTGCGGGCGGCCATACGCGGGTTGTGCGGATCGTTAAAAATAACGTCGTGCTGCTGGATGCCGGCGGCTGTGCGGGTTCGGGGGAGGAGTCAGCGGTATCGCTGGAGAACGTCACGCTGGCGCAGGTGGTGGAATTTGCCGAACAGGTACCATTTGAACGCATCAGTTTTATTCTTGATGCGGCCCTGCTTAACGATGCGCTTTCTCATGAGGGGCTGCGCGCGCCATACGGCTTGCATATTGGCGCGACCTTACAGCGCCAGCGCGAACGGGGACTGCTGGCAAAAGATCTGCTGAGCGATATTATCATCCGCACCTCGGCGGCTTCTGATGCGCGCATGGGCGGAGCCTGTTTGCCGGCGATGAGCAATTCCGGTTCGGGGAACCAGGGGATTGCCGCCACCATGCCAGTGGTGGTGGTGGCTGAGCATCTGGGGTGTTCACAGGAGAAAATGGCGCGTGGGTTGATTCTGTCGCATTTGACGGCTATCTACATTCACCATCAGCTACCGATGCTCTCCGCATTGTGCGCCGCGACGACCGCCTCAATGGGGGCGGCGGCGGGTATCTGCTGGTTGATTGACGGTAGCTACCGCACGATTTCCATGGCCATCAGCAGCATGATTGGCGATGTCAGCGGCATGATTTGCGATGGCGCGTCCAATAGTTGCGCAATGAAGGTCTCTACCAGCGTATCGTCGGCGTGGAAAGCGGTGCTGATGGCGCTGGATGAAACGTCGGTGACAGGCAACGAAGGCATTGTGGCAAACGATGTGGAACAGTCGATAAGCAATCTCTGCGCGCTGGCCTGCCATTCTATGCAGCAGACCGATAAGCAGGTGATTGAAATCATGGCGAGTAAAATCGCCTAATGGAGCGCCCCGGTTGCCGGCCGGGGCCGTTCTTTATACCGTCTCGGCTTCTTCCGCCAGGCGATCTTGCGCTTGGGCAACGATGGCTTCCAGCTCGCTAAGCATCTCTTCAAAGCCAAACGCGGTTGGTGCGTCAACCGATGGCGTCGGTTTTACAACCTCGATGACGTGCTGTTGTTTCTTGTTTCTCTTACGCATTTTGTACTGCTCCCTGCTGAGGCTATACCGGTAAATCTATCAGTAAAGCGCGCAGTGGGGTATCAGCCACCAGGGTGATATTGCTTTCATCGCGTATGAACGCCCCGTCACCGCAGGTGAGAGCCTGCTTTTCGGCGTCATGGGCAACCGCGTGCACCGTACCGTGAATCGACTGGAGATAAGCGCGCGGCCCATGTAGCTGCAGGCTCACCTGTTCACCTTTATCCAATTCGATTTGATGCAGCCAGACCTGCTGGCGCAACTGCAGGCTGCCTTCGCTGCCGTCCGGAGACGCCAGCAATTGATGCGCGCTGTTATGCAGCTTAATTTTCTGCACGCGAGAGTTCTCACGTTCTGGGCAGGCATCCAGCCAGATTTGGATCCGGGTTAACGACTTCTCTTTGCTGAGGTTATGTTCGCTATAGCTGACGCCGGGTTGTGTGGCGATCAGCAGGGCTTCACCGGCCTTGGCCTTAACGTGATGGCCTTCGTTATCGCGATACTCCGCTTCACCTTCCAGAATCAGGTTAAGGATATCCACTTTCGGGTAGGTCCGCGGCTGGAAGGCGGCGCCGGGCGCGAGCACTTCCTGATTCAGCACGCGCAGAGAGGCGTAACCCAGCAGTTTCGGATCAAAATAATGCCCAAAAGAGAAGGTATAGCGGGCCTGCAGCCAACCAAAGTCGGCCTGTCCGCACTGTTTTGCTGTTCTTGTGGTAATCATCTTCTTGACCCTCCTTTACACTAAATCAATGGTAAAGGTATGGACGCTGCATTGTTAGCCAGATATTCTGCCCGGTATGTTCAAATTTCCTGAATGAGAACGCCATGGCTAAAGAGAGAGCACTGACGCTGGAAGCACTACGAGTAATGGACGCCATCGATAGGCGCGGCAGTTTTGCCGCGGCGGCCGATGAGCTAGGCCGTGTGCCTTCGGCATTGAGCTACACCATGCAAAAGCTGGAAGAAGAGCTGGACGTGGTGTTATTTGACCGCTCAGGTCATCGAACAAAATTCACCAACGTTGGGCGTATGCTGCTGGAGCGTGGGCGAGTGCTGCTGGAAGCGGCGGATAAGCTGACGACCGATGCTGAAGCCCTTGCGCGCGGCTGGGAAACGCACCTGACCATTGTGGCTGAAGCGTTAATCCCAACCTCAACGCTATTCCCGTTGGTCGAGAAGCTGGCGGCCAAGTCCAACACTCAGCTATCAATTATTACCGAAGTGTTGGCGGGAGCCTGGGAGCGTTTGGAACAGGGGCGTGCGGACATTGTGATTGCGCCGGACATGCATTTCCGTTCATCCACGGAGATCAACTCGCGCAAGCTTTACTCGGTGATGAACGTGTATGTTGCCGCACCGGATCATCCTATTCACCAGGAAGCAGAACCACTGTCAGAAGTGACGCGGGTGAAGTATCGCGGCGTAGCGATTGCCGATACCGCGCGTGAACGCCCGGTGCTGACGGTGCAGCTGTTGGATAAACAGCCGCGACTGACGGTCACGTCGATGGAAGAAAAACGTCAGGCGCTGTTGGCTGGGCTTGGGGTTGCTACCATGCCGTACCCGCTGGTGGAGGACGATATTGCGCAGGGGCGCCTGCGGGTTGTCAGCCCGGAGTATACGAATGAAATCGATATCATCATGGCCTGGCGACGCGATAGCATGGGCGAAGCCAAGTCCTGGTGCCTGCGCGAAATTCAGAAGCTGCTGACCACCAGATAGTTGCCGGTTATCCGGGCGAGAGTAGGCGTTTCAAGGGATGTCCCGGAGCGGGTGCGGTGGCACCTCGTCCGGGCGTCCTGATTGGGCAATTCCCTTAGGAAATGCGTTTAGGGTCTGGGCCAAAGCGGTTATCGCCCGGCGTCCCGTTCTGGCAGTTGAAGATAATAATGACTATCCAGCCAACGATCGGGATCAGCAGTAGCAGTAGCCACCATGCTGAACGGTCAGTGTCGTGCAGACGACGGAACTGTACCGCCCACCAGGGCAGAAAGATCAAAATGCCGTAAATTGTAGTGAGGATCCCCTCACCACCGGCACGCTGCCAGCCAAGCATTTTGTCGACCACACTTAAGACGGCCGTCAAAATCACGTTCACCAGAATGAACATCCAATACTCTTTGCGGCGGGCGCGACCGCCAAATCCAATATAGTTACGTATAACGTTGAGATACCAATCCATTTTCATGCCTCTATTGATCATTAATCACTTGTTTTTAAAGCGATCAAGGTAAGGATAGTCGCGAATGAAAAGGGGGTAAATATTGACGGGAAATAAATTAGGGCATCGATTAACGATGCCCTTTGCGCTTAGCGGAAGCGTTCGTCGCGTCCATGCGGTTCATCGAGGTCCTGCCACGGCCCAATGGAGATAATACCCGTCGGGTTGATGGTTTTGTGGCTACGGAAATAGTGGGTGCGGATATGGTCAAAGTTGACGGTCTCCGCAATGCCCGGCATTTGGTAGATATCGCGCAGGAAGCCATGCAGGTTCAGATAGTCGCTGATGCGGTGTTTGTCGCACTTAAAGTGGGTGACATAGACCGGATCGAAGCGGATAAGCGTCGTCCACAGGCGGATGTCGGCTTCGGTCAACTGATTACCGGTAAGGTAGCGATGCTGGCCGAGGATTTTTTCCAGACGTTCCAGCGAGCTGAAGACTTTCTCTACCGCTTCATCATAGGCCGCCTGGCTGGTGGCAAAACCGGCTTTGTACACACCGTTGTTGACGGTGTCGTAGATCCAGCCGTTTAGCTCATCGATTTGTTCGCGCAGCGCGGGCGGATAGTAGTCACCCGCTTTGGCACCCAGCGCATCAAAGGCGGTGTTGAACATGCGGATAATTTCCGCCGACTCGTTGCTAACGATAGTCTGATTCTTTTTATCCCACAGCACCGGCACCGTCACGCGGCCAGAATAGCCGGGATCGGCGTGCTGATAGAGCTGATACAGGAACTGGTGCTGATAGATCGCATCGCCCGTTGCGGCTGGGAAATCCGCGTCAAAGGTCCAACCGTTTTCCAGCATCAGCGGATTAACGACGGAAACGGAAATAAAGGGTTCCAGTCCTTTCAACGCCCTAAGCATTAGCGTGCGATGCGCCCAAGGACAGGCGAGGGAAACATACAGGTGATAACGATCTTTTTCTGCGATAAAGCCCGCGTTGCCGCTTGGGCCAGCTTCGCCGTCGGCGGTCAGCCAGTTACGAAAAGCGGAGACTGAACGCTGGAAACGTCCACCGGTGGATTTGGTGTCATACCAGACGTCTTGCCAGACGCCGTCGATTAATTGTCCCATGATGTTCTCCTTTTAATACTCAACGTGCTCGCGTTAGCTCGCCGGAGTATAGATAGCAAAAGCGAGGAGATGTCTCCTCGCTTTTATTTCATTCAGTATAGTGCGCTTACCACTTTTTATTCAGTACACGGTCGATACTGAATGCGCCTGGACCGGTGATACCCAGCAGCAGGTAGCCGCCAGCGATGGTCAGGTTTTTCATGAACATCAGAGAGTTCATGCCTTCAGCAAAGTTGCTGTGGAAGATGAACGCGGTCAGCAGGGTGAAGCCTGCGGTGAACAGCGCGGTAGTACGGGTCAGGAAACCAAACAGAATTGCCAGACCGCCGCCGAACTCAAGCAGGATGGTCAGTGGCAGCAGGAACCCTGGGACGCCCATCGCTTCCATATACTGCTGCGTACCCGCATACCCGGTAATTTTGCCCCAGCCCGCTGTGATAAACAGAATAGGCATCAGAATACGAGCAACCAGGAAACCAACATCTTCTAATTTTTTCATCTTTCTCTCCAGAGAACCTTGCGGGTAGTTAAACCATATTATTGAGCGTTTACACGTCGATAGCGTGTATCTGCTGTCGATGGAGAGAAATATAACCGCGGCGTTCGGCAATTGTTAGCAAGGAAAACTGTTGAACTTCTTCAAAGAATCTGAGCAACGATGTATGGCAGTGCGCAACGATATCCGGTAAAGACCCAGTTTACGCAGGTCAACAGGACGGGGGGAGTGGTGTACCGTGTGAATGGTTGAGATGAGCAATGACCGGCAGTGCCTGGCAAGAAGAGGGTGTGGATCTCGTTGCCCAGGTAGCCGGTTTATCGATGAGAATGCTTAACGCAGCAGGTTTTTGGCCATGCGCCAGGTACTCCAGATACCCAGCCCGCGACGAGCCCAGCGCACCAGAAAACGCGGATGGCGCAGCGAAACGACGGCCATTGCGCTACTGGCGACAATCGCCCATGAGCGTAAACTCACGAGCTTGCTCCAGCCGCGGTCGTAGACGCCGGTCGCCTCCAGCCAGTCGCGACGGGTGGCGATCAGATCCAGGCGCTGCTGCTGTATTTCTCGCAGCAGAATCGCCTTGCGTTCGTCACGCGACTGTCGTGGGCTCATGGCTTATCGTCCTCAAGCAGGGCGCGATCGTTTGCCAGTTCATGGCGCGTATGGCGCAATAGCGTGGAACGGCGGGCTCTGCGGATTGTCCAGATACCGCCAATCAGCGCCAGCAGCAGCAGCGTGCCGGTGGTGGCCATCATGACGTGTAAACGATACTGAGGATCGACCGCCCAGATGACCAACACCAACAGGCTCATCAGGCCAAATGCGGTAAACAGCAGGGTTAGCCCCGCCATTAACAGCAGCTGGATGAGATTGGCTTTCTCCTCTTCCAGCTCCACGACCGCTAAACGCAGCCGTGTTTCGACCATCTGCACCGCAAGGGTGACGATACGCTGACCAATGCCGAGGATGTTTTTTCCCGGGCCTTGTGGGTGGTGAGAATCGCTCATGCTTAACGGCGGGTCAACAGAACGCCCAGCACCAGGCCTACAGCCGCGCCGATACCAACGCCGGTCCAAGGGTTTTCACGCACATAGCCATCGGCTTTTGCGGCGGCTTCACGGGTCTGTTTCGCCAGCGCATCGCTGGTTTCACCCAAGCGGTCACGGCTCTCTTTCAGCGCGCTTTCCGCTTTGCTACGCAGCTTGCTTAACTCTTCCTTGGATTTATCGGTGGAAGTATTCAGGACTTCTTCCAGGGTATCGGACAGGGCTTTGAGCTCTGCACGTAACTGTTCTGATGTCGAATCTTTAGCCATCGTATCTCTCCTGTAAGGGTTTTGACTCAATACGCGCGGGATTCCAGCGCGTTAAGTTCTTGCTGGGCTTCTTTGAGCTTACGCTCACGTTTAGCCACTTTGTCCGCACTACCGCTCTGTTTCGCTTCTTTCAGATCCTGCTCGCGCTCGCGAATTTCATCTTTCTGCTCAGCGATTTTTTCCTGATGATCGGCGCGAAGTTTGCTGTCAGTACAGTGAGCTTTCACTTCGCTCAGCGCTTTTTTCAGACCGTCAATGCGGTGCTGATTGTTATGCTGCTCGGCATAACCAATCTCACGCTGGATGTCCTGCTCTTTTTCCTGACACAGTGATGTTGCTGCGGCGCTCGCGCTGAGTGAAGCGAGAGTGAGCGCAAGTATGATGCGGTATTTCATGTATGGGCCTTCCATTGTGCGAAGTACATCTCTATGTACTTATCCCAGTTTATGGGCATTGGCGATGCAACACCCACGACACTAAGCATAGTAAGTAAAATACAAAATCACCAAAGATAATGAAATAATTCAGAATCCTGGAAGTTGCTAGCCAAATCGATGAGAGGTGTCACGAAGAAGGGACAGCCAGCTTGCCGGGTCGCCGCCTTCATCCTGCAGGGCCACGACGTAGACATGCGGCAGCGTGCTATCCAGCACTCGTTTAGCCGCGGCGCTTTGTTCGCTGGATTCAAACGTAATCAGTAGCGCATCATCCTGTGGGGTGATGCTTTTGAAACGAATGCCGTTGGCATCCAGATGGTGCGAGATGGAAAAACCATCGGGCATGTTGGCCTGGTTCATTGGGCGAATTGCCAGGGTGGATTCTTCGCGCTGCAGCGCGGCCCATAGCCAAACCATGATGCATAACATCAGCATCACGCTCAGGCTGAGTGCAAATCGGCGGAGCAGAATGTGGTTAGACCCCATAATTACCCTCGATTACCGTATTTTTTCTTCCACACCACGGCCAGTGAGCCTATTAAGCCAAACACCAACAGGACGACCGGCAGCAGCATCAGGCATGACATTAATGCGTCTTCATATTTCTGGAAGACGGGAGTTTTACCCAGCAGGAAGCCCAGCGTCGTTAGGATCAGTACCCACAGCAGCCCGCTCATCCAGTTGAAGAACTGGAAACGCGCGTTGCTCAGCCCGGACAGACCCGCAATGGTCGGCAGTAGGGTGCGGACGAAGGCAATAAAGCGCCCGACCAGTAGGGCTGAAAGTCCGTGTTTGTGGAACAGATGGTGCGCACGCTGGTGATAGTGTGCGGGAAGATGCGAGAGCCAGTTTTGGACAATCCGGGTATTGCCGAGCCATTTCCCCTGGATATAGCTCACCCAGCAGCCGAGGCTGGCCGCGACGGTCAGAAGAATCAGGGTTTGTGGGAAGCCCATGGCGCCCTTGGCAATGAGCACGCCGACAAGCACCAGCAGGCTATCGCCTGGCAGAAACGCAGCCGGCAGCAAACCATTCTCAAGGAACAGAATCATAAACAAGACAAAATAGAGCATACCAATCATGGACGGATTTGCGAGAGTCTCGAAGTCCTGGCTCCATAAGGCATTTAAGAGTTGGGTTAGTAGTTCCATTCACGATTCCTGGTACATCGATTAACGTAATGCCTGAACGCGCTGCGATATCTTCTCTGTTTTTATTTTAATAGCATCGCGGTAAATACGCGCTGAACAGTCCTTGTTTTGGGCGAAATAAAGTGCAAAACGACAAAATGCATTCAATTGTAACAAATGGTCTGGTTTCTCGTCACAGAAATTGCAAGTTGTTGCAGATTGATTTTGCGGCTTCGCGCGGGGAGAGGCTAGGGGATTTACAAAGGCTTACCCACACTGAAAGTCGGGCAAGCCTTATCGAGATTTCAACGGTTTTTCGCAGGGCGCGAAGTGAGCTTATTTACCGCCGATGGTGACCGTATCCAGGTGTACAACCGGGTTTTCCGCAAACAGGTAGCGGTCGGCGTTAAATTCGAAGTCATCGCTGGTTTCATTGAACAGCATTAACTTCGTGTTTTCCAGGTGCTGCCACATCGCCAGTTTGGCCGCATGCGGATCTTTGCGAATCAGCGCTTTTAAAATTTGGTCGTGATCATCGCACCAATTATCGACGGTGCGTGCGTCGATATGGTCATGCAATTTTTTCCAGTACGGGTTGTGCACACGCTGGGTCCACATCTTTTCGACAATCGCGGCGAGTGCGGTATTTTGCGTCGCCAGCGCAACCTGCACGTGGAACTGGAGATCCCACTCGGAGTCACGGAAACATTTCTCTTTGCGCGCCTTTTCCTGGATTTCCATCAGCTTCATGATGTCTTGCTTGGTGACCTGGGTGGCGGCAAATTCGGCAATGTTGCTTTCAATCAGCTGGCGGGCCTGCAGCAGTTCAAACGGACCGTAGTTGGCGAATTCCAGATTTTCATCCGGCGCCTGGTGGTATTTGGCCTGATTGGAAATGACATGGATGCCGGAGCCTTTACGGACTTCAACGTACCCTTCAACTTCCAGCATGATAATGGCTTCGCGGACCACCGTACGGCTAACGCTCTTTTCATCAGCAATGAAGCGCTCCGCAGGCAGTTTATCGCCCACAAGGTAAACCCCTTGCTCAATGCGCTCTTTTAACTCAGCGGCAAGTTGCTGATACAAACGGCGTGCGTCGGTGATTTCCATATGCTCTCCAGGCAGGGTACGGCAGATTAAATTTGTTATACCACTTTTACGAGCAGCTAACCACATTTTGAAATGAAAAAGCCGCCTGAATCAAGGCGGCTTGTGAGAAAACAGACATCGGTAACAGATTAGTTTTGCGTTGCCTGCTGCGTTGGACGATGAGTACCGGATTCTCCGTCATCGACTTGTTTATTCTGCAGGACGGTCCAGATAACCAATGCCCCTAACAGGTCGAAGATAGCCAGTACGGCGAACAGCGGGCTGAAACCGATAGTATCTGCCAGCGCACCCACCACCAGAGCAAACATGGTACTTGCCATCCATGCTGCCATCCCGGTCAGACCGTTGGCGGTCGCCACTTCGTTACGACCGAACACATCGGAAGACAGCGTAATCAGCGCACCGGACAGCGCCTGGTGAGCGAAGCCGCCGAGGCACAGCAGGGCGATAGCAATGTATGGGCTGGTGAACAGACCGATCATCCCTGGGCCAATCATCAGCAGTGCGCCCATGGTGACAACCATTTTACGGGACACAATCAGGTTTACGCCAAACCAGCGCTGGAACAGCGGCGGCAGGTAACCACCCAGTACGCAGCCTACGTCAGCGAACAGCATTGGCATCCAGGCGAACATGGCAATCTCTTTCAGGTCAAAGCCATACACTTTGAACATGAACAGTGGGATCCATGCGTTGAAGGTACCCCAGGCCGGCTCTGCCAGGAAACGCGGCAGGGCAATACCCCAGAAGCGGCGAGTCTGAATGATCTGCCATGGCGACATTTTTTTACCGTTGTTGGTCTGGTGCTGTGCTTCCTGACCGCCAATGATGTAATCGCGTTCTTCGTCAGTTAATTTTTTCTGATCGCGTGGGTGTTTGTAGAAGATGAGCCAGGACATCGCCCAGATGAAGCTCAGTACGCCAGAGATGATAAATGCCATCTGCCAGCTGTGCATCACGATAGCCCAGACCACCAACGGTGGTGCAATCATACCGCCGATAGAAGAACCGACGTTAAAGTAGCCAACCGCGATAGAACGTTCTTTCGCAGGGAACCACTCCGAGCTTGCTTTTAGGCCTGCAGGGATCATTGCCGCTTCAGCTGCACCGACCGCACCACGAGCAATCGCCAGACCGCCCCAGCTTCCTGCCAGCGCGGTTGCGCCGCAGAATACTGCCCAGGCAACGGCGAAGAAAGCGTAACCGATTTTGGTACCCAGAATGTCCAGCACGTAGCCCGCAACAGGCTGCATGACGGTGTAAGCTGCGGAGTAAGCAGCGATGATGTATGAATATTGCTGTGTGGAAATGTGCAGCTCTGCCATCAGAGTTGGCGCCGCTGCCGCCACGGTATTACGCGTCAGGTATCCCAGCACGGTGCCCATGGTCACCAGTGCAATCATGTACCAACGTAATCCTTTAATTTTACGCATGTAAACCTCATCGTTTGTTATCTCTGCGGATTCCGCAGCCATCATCCTGTGCCAGGAGATGATGTTTTTTCGAAGGGCTTACCGAGGACGTGAATCCCGGTACGGCCCGAACTTGCCATTAGTACGTGTGCTGAATTCGGTATCCGTACCGCTCAATCAGGTGTCTCTATCGACCACCGCTAATGCATTGTGTCGATGAATGTGTTTCGACGGAGGGCAAGATAACTTGTCATACAACTTTAAAAGGTGAATACCGTCACAAAAGAGGTATTTTCCATAGCGTTTAAGGGGTATATAAGTCAGGCCAGACGTGACGCGGCTTGCAGCTTTGTTTTGCTATTTTTTTTGTCATTTTTTGTCAGGGTTTATTGATCTAACTCACGAAAAAATCTTCGGCTCAATGAAATTGGTGTGATAACTTTGTCGACATTACAGATAAACATCTGACCCACTCGTTGAGAGGAAGACGATAATGACTCCGTTTATGACTGAAGATTTCCTGTTAGACACTGAATTTGCCCGCCGTCTGTACCACGACTACGCAAAAGACCAGCCGATTTTCGACTATCACTGCCATTTACCGCCTCAGCAGGTTGCTGAAGACTATCGTTTTAAAAACCTGTATGACATCTGGCTGAAAGGCGACCACTACAAGTGGCGCGCAATGCGTACCAACGGCGTTGCTGAACGTCTGTGCACCGGCGATGCGTCTGACCGTGAAAAATTTGATGCGTGGGCGGCGACCGTACCGCATACCATCGGCAACCCGCTGTACCACTGGACTCACCTGGAGCTGCGTCGTCCATTCGGCATTACCGGTAAACTGCTGTCACCGGCTACCGCTGGCGAAATCTGGGACGAGTGTAATGAGCTGCTGGCGCAGGATAAGTTCTCCGCGCGCGGCATCATGAAGCAGATGAACGTGAAAATGGTCGGCACTACCGATGATCCAATCGATTCTCTGGAACACCACGCGGCCGTTGCGAAAGATGGTTCTTTCGATGTGAAAGTGCTGCCGAGTTGGCGCCCGGATAAAGCCTTCAACATTGAACAGGCGACCTTCACCGATTACATGGCGAAACTGGGCGAAGTGTCTGACACCGAAATCCGTCGTTTCACCGATCTGCAAACCGCGCTGACCAAACGTCTGGATCACTTTGCTGCCCACGGCTGTAAAGTTTCCGATCATGCGCTGGACGTGGTGCTGTTTGCCGAATCAAACGAAGCAGAACTCGATAGCATCCTGGCCCGTCGTTTGGCTGGCGAAACGCTGAGCGAACATGAAGTGGCGCAGTTCAAAACCGCGGTACTGGTGTTCCTCGGTGCGGAATACGCCCGTCGCGAGTGGGTGCAGCAGTATCACATCGGCGCACTGCGTAATAACAACCTGCGTCAGTTCAAACTGCTGGGCGCGGATGTTGGCTTTGACTCGATCAACGACCGCCCAATGGCCGAAGAGCTGTCTAAGCTGCTGAGCAAACAGAACGAACAGAACCTGCTGCCAAAAACCATCCTCTACTGTCTGAACCCGCGCGACAACGAAGTGCTGGGCACTATGATCGGTAATTTCCAGGGTGAAGGTATGCCTGGCAAGATGCAGTTCGGTTCCGGCTGGTGGTTCAACGATCAGAAAGACGGCATGGAACGACAGATGACGCAGTTGGCACAGTTGGGCCTGCTGAGCCGCTTCGTGGGCATGCTGACCGATAGCCGCAGCTTCCTGTCTTACACTCGCCACGAATACTTCCGTCGCATTCTGTGCCAGATGATTGGCCGCTGGGTTGCCGCGGGCGAAGCACCGGCAGATATCCAACTGCTGGGTGAGATGGTGAGAAATATTTGCTTTAACAATGCGCGTGACTACTTCGCCATTGAATTGAACTAAGGTCTGGGGTTGGTATGCAATACATCAAGATCCATGCGCTGGATAATGTCGCGGTAGCGCTCGCTGACTTGGCTGAAGGAACCGAAGTGACCGTTGATGGCCAGGCGATAACCCTGCGTCAGGCGGTGACGCGTGGCCATAAATTCGCTCTACGCGATATTGCGAAGGGCGAAAACGTCATCAAATATGGTTTGCCAATTGGGCATACGCTGGTCGATGTGGCGGCGGGTGAGCACATTCACGCGCACAATACTCGCACCAATCTCAGCGATCTGGACACATATAGCTACCAACCGGATTTCCAGGCAGAAGTTGCGCAGCCGGCCGATCGTGAGGTGCAGATTTATCGTCGGCCGAACGGTGAAGTCGGGGTTCGTAACGAGCTGTGGATCCTGCCGACCGTGGGTTGCGTCAATGCGATGGCCCGTCAGATGCAGACGCGTTTCCTCAAAGAGAGCAACGATGCTGAAGGCATCGATGGCGTTCATCTCTTCAGTCACACCTACGGCTGTTCGCAGTTGGGGGATGACCACATCAACACCCGTACCATGCTGCAAAACATGGTGCGTCACCCGAATGCGGGGGCGGTGCTGGTGGTGGGGCTAGGCTGTGAGAACAACCAGGTTGATGCCTTCCGCGAAACGTTAGGAGAGTTCGATCCTGAGCGCGTTCACTTCATGATCTGCCAACACCAGGAAGACGAAGTGGAAGCTGGGATCGAACACCTCCGCCAGCTGTACGAGGTGATGCGTCATGACAAACGCGAGCCGGGTAAACTGAGCGAGCTGAAGTTTGGTCTGGAGTGCGGCGGATCTGACGGTCTGTCCGGTATCACCGCGAACCCAATGCTGGGACGCTTCTCTGACTATGTGATTGCCAACGGCGGCACCACCGTACTGACCGAAGTTCCGGAAATGTTCGGTGCCGAACAGCTGCTGATGGATCACTGTCGTGATGAAGAGACCTTCGGCAAGCTGGTGACGATGGTCAATGACTTTAAGCAGTACTTCATTGCCCACAATCAGCCGATTTATGAGAACCCATCTCCGGGCAATAAAGCCGGCGGTATTACTACGCTGGAAGACAAATCGCTGGGCTGCACGCAGAAAGCGGGCTCAAGCCAGGTGGTTGACGTGCTGCGCTACGGCGAGCGTCTGAAAACTCACGGGTTGAACCTGCTCAGTGCGCCGGGCAACGATGCGGTTGCTACCAGCGCTCTTGCCGGCGCGGGCTGCCACATGGTGCTGTTCAGTACCGGTCGCGGTACGCCGTACGGCGGTTTTGTACCGACGGTGAAAATTGCTACCAACAGCGAACTGGCGGCGAAGAAAAAACACTGGATCGACTTTGACGCCGGCCAGCTGATTCACGGTAAAGCGATGCCGCAGCTGCTGAATGAGTTTGTTGATACGATTGTGGACTTCGCCAACGGCAAGCAGACCTGCAACGAGCGCAATGACTTCCGCGAGCTAGCACTGTTTAAGAGCGGCGTCACGTTGTAGTCGCACGATAATCTGATACGATAAAACGGCGTTTCAAATTCTGAAGCGCCGTTTTTTTATGGCATTGTTTTTCAGGGACTCTTCATGACTGCGTATTGGCTCGCCCAGGGCGTAGGTATCATCGCTTTTCTGATCGGTATCACGACCTTTATCAACCGCGACGAGCGTCGTTTCAAGTTTCAACTGGCCATTTACAGCGGCGTTATCGGCCTGCACTTCTTCCTGATGGGGGCCATTCCCGCCGGGGCGAGCGCTGAACTTAACGTGATTCGTACGGTGATTTCGGTCTACACCCGACGTTTGTGGGTGATGTTCTTGTTTATCGCGCTGACGCTCATTATCGGTATCGGCAAACTGCAGCATGCGATGGAAATTTTGCCGGTCATCGGCACGGTGGCCAGTACCTGGGCGCTGTTTCGTTGCAAAGGGCTAACGGTACGCTGCGTGATGTGGTGCTCGACCGCTTGCTGGGTCATTCATAACTTCTGGCTGGGGTCGATTGGCGGCACGCTCATTGAAGGCAGCTTCCTCGTGATGAACGGCCTGAACATTATTCGCTTCTGGCGCATGCAGCGGAAAGGGATTGACCCGTTTAAGGTCGAAAAGAAAGTACAGAGTGAAAACCCCTCCGCCTGATGGCGAAGGGGTTCAAGGCTTAGCTACGCAGCGCATCCTTGGCCAGACGTGCGTCTTCTGCCTGGCATACGGCGGCTGTGAACATCACGTCGGTGGAGGAGTTGATCGCGGTTTCGCAAGAGTCCTGCAGCACGCCGATAATAAAGCCGACGGCAACCACCTGCATCGCAATCTCATTCGGAATACCAAACATGTTACAGGCCAGCGGGATCAGCAGTAATGAACCGCCCGCCACGCCTGATGCGCCGCAGGCGCACAGCGATGCCACCACACTTAACAGCAGAGCCGTTGGCAGATCGACCGCAATACCCAGCGTATGCACGGCTGCCAGCGTCAGCACGGTGATGGTAATCGCCGCCCCTGCCATGTTGACCGTTGCTCCTAGTGGAATGGATACCGAGTAGGTATCACGATCCAGATTCAGCTTTTCACACAGCGACATGTTGACCGGGATGTTGGCCGCCGAGCTGCGGGTGAAGAAAGCGGTCACGCCGCTTTCGCGCAGGCACAGGAAGACCAGCGGATACGGGTTACGACGAATCTGCATAAACACCAGCAGCGGGTTTATCACCAGCGCGACAACCGCCATACAGCCAATCAGTACCAGCAGAATTTGCGCATAGCCCCACAGTGCTGAGAAGCCGGTGGTGGCAAGCGTAGAAGAGACCAGACCGAAGATACCGATAGGGGCGAAACGGATGACCACTTTCACGATAAAGGTCACAGCATTGGAAAGATCGTTGACCAGGTTTTTGGTGGTGTCGTTGCTGTGGCGCAGGGCAAAGCCCAATCCAACCGCCCACACCAGAATGCCGATGTAGTTGGCGTTAATCAGCGCGTGAATAGGGTTCGCCACGATGCTCATCAAGAGGCCATGCATAACCTCCACGATGCCGGTTGGTGGCGTGATGTCCGTTGCCCCTGTTGTCAGCTGTAACGTGGAAGGGAAGATGAAACTGACCACCACGGCGGTCAACGCAGCGGCAAAGGTGCCGAAGAGATAAAGCCATAAAATAGGGCGGATGTTGGTCTTCTGTCCTTGCTGGTGGTTGGCAATGGAGGCCATTACCAGTGTTAACACCAGGACGGGAGCGACGGCTTTCAGCGCGCCGACGAACAGCGTACCAAGCAGGCCGGTAGCTTCCGCGGCAGGTTTGGAAACCAATGCCAGCGCAATGCCGAGGATAAGCCCAATCAGGATCTGTTTGACCAGACTGCCCCGAGTCAGAAAACGTATAAAGCCGGATGATGCGTGTTGTTGTGTCATCATTGCATTCCTTAGGATGATGAGTTGTGTCTTTCCAGCGACGTATTATTTGTTACGTTTATGTCTGGATGTAAAAAAGTGTTTGCTCGATCGAGTATAAGGAAAGTCTTCGCTTGGGGAAGGACAAAATGCTGGAATTTACGTCTCGCGTCATATTTCTTAACTAAATATTTACATTTTTGCGGCGTAAAGATGAACGTGAGTGGGGGTTCGGACGAGCCACACGCGGCTCGTCCGGAGAGGGGAGTTACATTACCTGTTTTTTGGCATCGTTACGGTGGTTCACCCACGCATTAATCAGCAGCGTAAGCACCAGGATGCCGCCAACCACGCCCAGCGAGATAGAGATCGGGATGTGGTAGAAATCGACGATCAGCATCTTGATACCGATAAACACCAGGATCACCGACAGACCGTACTTCAGCATTGAGAAGCGCTCGGCAACGCCTGCCAGCAGGAAGTACATCGCACGCAGACCGAGGATCGCGAACAGGTTAGAGGTCAGCACGATAAACGGATCGGTGGTGACCGCGAAGATAGCCGGAATGCTATCGACCGCGAAGATCACATCGCTTAACTCAACCAGAATCAGCACCAGCAGCAGCGGGGTGGCAAACAGCACGCCGTTTTTGCGGGTAAAGAAATGCTCGTTCTCGATTTTGTCCGTCATGCGCAGATGGCTACGCAGCCAGCGTACCAGCGGCTTGTCGCCGATACCGCCTTCATCTTCTTTCGCCAGCGCCATCTTAATACCCGTGAACAGCAGGAACGCGCCGAAAAGATACAGCAGCCATTCGAACTGGGAGATGAGCCAACTGCCTGCGAAGATCATGATAGTACGCAGTACGATCGCACCCAATACGCCGTAAACCAGCACCCGACGCTGCAGCGCGGCAGGTACGGAGAAGTAGCTAAACAGCATCAGCCAGACGAAGACGTTGTCGACTGCCAGCGATTTTTCAATCAGATAGCCGGTGAGGAAGGCCAGCGCCTGTGGGTCGGCCACCGCACGCCCCTGGGTTTGAACCAGGTACCACCAGAACGCGGCGTTAAAAAGCAAAGAGAGGGTGACCCAGACCAACGACCAACTGGCAGCCTGTTTCATCGACATCGTATGAGCGCCGCGGCGGCCCTGCAAAAACAGGTCGATGGCGAGCATGATAACCACCACAACCGCGAATCCGCCCCACAGCAACGGTGTGCCGACTGTATTCATAACTATTTTCCTTACGCATAAAAAAACGGCTAACGTCAGAAGACGATAGCCGTTGCTTTTTATGCATAGACCTCGCCTTCCGGCAAGGTCTCACTTACAACAAGAAAGGAATACGCGTTCGTATTCCTTTTTCGTTGCCCGGCGACCGGATACGTTTTACACGTATCGTAATGACGATCCACCGACCAGGAAGTTACTCCCCTTTGCACGTAACAAAATATGACAGGCCATTGATTTCGTCAATGACCCGCAATATCTCTTTTACGTTGTTTTACGAAGCCTGCGCATCAGCCGGGAAAACGACGCCGGTCTGGCGACGGATTTCGGTCTGAACTTTGGCGGTAATGCGGCTGACTTCGAGCCCAGGGTGATTCACTTCGTTGTTTTCGACCAGGCGCGCAAATTCTTCGGCTTCATACAGCATAGTATTGATGTGCTGAGGCTGGCTGAGATCTTGCGC
>PPYF01305002.1_pt1 | contig 28917 bp, 27 predicted proteins | sample 1559871 | NCBI WGS metagenome assembly PPYF01 (sample SAMN08240021, study PRJNA423297) | Human gut metagenome, whole genome shotgun sequencing project.
TCTTTTTCAGCAGCAATCCTTTCTTCCTCTGTTGGTTCATGCTGCTCCACAGGTACTTGAAATTGCCCGACATAGTTAAGATATATCTCCACCTCTGTGGTGCGGTCTGCACCTTTTCCTTGTGGCTCGTGAACCAGAATTTTGTCGATAAATTCATTTATCATGGCAGGAGTAAGTTCTGTAATGTTCTCATACTTTTTAACCAGCTTTAGAAAACGCTCCACATTATTTTGACCGCCTATAATCCGTTGCATATCAGCGGTGTCAGTCTCAATAATCTTGTTCAGCTCGTTCTGCTCATTTTCATAATCAGTAAGCATACTCTGAAAAAGCCTGTCCGGCAATCTTCCAATCACATTATCTTCATAGATTTTCCTGATAAGCATATCCAGTTCGTGAACTCGCTTCTGATTTCTTTCAATGCGGTTTTTTACAGTTTCAGAAGCAGCAATATCTTTCATCGCCGATTCTTCTTGCAGAGAATAAACAAACTCCCGCTCATTCAAAGAAACATAATGGCAAGTCTCCTGTATGGTTTTCAGAATGATGCTTTTAAGTGCTTTTGTTGAAATATGGTGGCAAGTACAATGTCGGTCATACTTCTGATAAGCAAGATTATATGTGGAACATTCATAACAATCTGCCGGATTGGAATAACTTGTCCTTTTTTCGCCTTTGGCAGTATAGTATATTCTTTCTCGCCCTTTCCGCTGCCTGTGATTATACATCGGCGCACCACAATCAGCACAGTAAATCTTTCCGGTCAGAACATTAGGCTCGCCCATAGGATCTGCTTTTCTTACATTCTGTCTTAACTTTTGAGCAAGCAGCCATGTTTCTTCATCGACAATAGGCTCTTGTGTATCATCAAAAACCACCCAATCTTCCTTATCTGCCCTTTTCGTCTTTTTGTCCTTATAGGAATTTTTGAATGTCCTGAAATTGACAGTCTTTCCGATATACTCTGGTCGGGCAATCAGAGTAGTAACCTGATTTCCTCGCCACATATACGGATTTTCTTTGTCATAGTTGCTTGCATGATTTCCAAGTCCCTTTTTGCCAAGATAATAAGATGGTCTTTCTATTTTTTCTTCTGAAAGTTCTCTTGCTATCTGATAAGGTCCTTTTCCCTCAATAGTCATGCGATAAATTCTGCGGACTACTTCAGCAGCTTCTTCATCAATAATCCAATGGTCGGGGTTTTCGGGGTCTTTCAAATAGCCGTATGGTGGGATATTACTTGTATGAGCGTTGCCGGAAGAACCTCTGGATTTCAGTACAGCTTTAATTTTCTTACTTGTGTCCCTGACAAACCACTCATTCATGATATTCAGAAAAGGGGCAAACTCACTGGTTTCTTGACGGTCACTGTCAATACCATTATTGATTGCTATAAATCGAACTTCCTTTTCTCTAAACAGAATGTCAGTGAAAAAACCTACTTGCAGATGATCTCTGCCAATTCTGGACATATCCTTGCAGATACAGGCAGTGATTTCTCCGTTTTTAACACCTTCAACAAGTCTGTTCCATGAAGGTCTGTCAAAGGTCGCTCCACTCCAACCATCATCGGTAAAATGAACAAGATTCGTAAAGCCATGTTTTATAGCATAATCTTCAAGCATTTGCTTTTGATGAACGATACTGTTACTCTCTCCAGCATTATCATCATCACGAGACAGTCTTTCATACAAAGCAGTAATGCCATTGCTTCTATCTTTTTTTCTTCTCATGCTGAACTCCTTTCTTCAATTCCTATCCACTCCTTACGCTCACAAAATATCACATCCAATCATCGTGAGAATTTCACGCTCGCCTGCGGGCAGAGTGCTCAAATCGGTCTTTGCGGCAACTGTCGTAGGGATAATGGCGTGGTGGTCTGACACCTTCTTGCTGTTGCAGATCTGCGTGTGCAGAACTACAGCAGGTGCAGACACACCGCAGATACCCACCGAGCAATCGACCATGGCATTTACACCGTCTGCCATATCGTCGGTCAAATATCTGCTGTCGGTACGGGGATAGGTGCAAAGTTTCTTTTCATAAAGGCTCTGGACGTAATCCAAAGTCTGCTGTGCGGTGTAGCCGAGCTGACGGTTGGCATCCCTCTGGAGCGTAGTCAAGTCGTAGAGTGCAGGCACTTTCTCGCTCTTTTCCTTACTCGTTACACTCTCAACTACTGCAGACTCTTTTCCTTTAGGAGCTGCCGCCTGTGCTTCGGACTTTTTCTTAAACTTCTCGCTTGCGGCTGTGAAGCCTCCAAAATCAACCTCTGTCGTGTAGAAGGGTTCGGGCTTGAACGCCATAATGTCAGCTTCACGCTGAACGAGCAGAGCCAGAGTCGGAGAAACCACACGACCGACATTCAAAGTGCGGTGATACAGTACGGAGAACAGGCGAGTTGCGTTGATACCAACAAGCCAATCTGCCCACTCACGACAACTGGCAGCGGCAAAGAGGTTGTCGTACTCCTTGCCGTCCTTCAGTTCACGGAAGCCCTGGGCGATAGCTGCATCCTCCATAGAGGAAATCCAAAGGCGATAGATAGGCTTTTTGCATCCGGTCATCTTATAGATATTGCGGAAAATCAGCTCGCCCTCACGCCCGGCATCGCAGGCGTTGATAACGTCGGATACATCGGCTCGGTTCATCAGCTTTTTCAGCGTTTCAAACTGGCTGTACTTATCACGAGGGATTTTGTACTTCCAGTTGGCAGGAACAATAGGAAGGTCATCATATCGCCACTTGGCATACTTCTCATCGTAGCTGTCGGCATTGGCGAGTTCGGCTAAATGACCGAACCCCCAGGACACGATATAGTCACGACCCTCAATGTAGCCGTCCTTGCGGTCTTTTACCCCAAGAACGGCGGCGATGGAATTTCCAACGGAGGGCTTTTCAGCAATTACAAGTCTTTTTGTCATAGGCGTCTTTCTCCTTATCTTTGTTGTGGGCTTTTTCACGCTCCTTGTTTTCGTGGAGCTTTTTCAGATATTTCTCAAAGGCAATATCACTTGCGATGTCCTCTGCGACATCAGCAAGGGTGACTCTGCCTGCGCAGCTATCAAAGAATCTCATTAGGCTTTGTCCTCCTCGCTTTCTGCCATCAAATCAGCATCGTCCAGCTCGGTCTCCTCGTCATAATCGTCCTCGTCCTGTCCGAAGTCGTAGTCGTCAAGGTCATTGCTGCCTATGGTCTTATCCTTCGGCTTTCTGATTTTGAACCAATAGAACGCACCGCCGCCTGCACCGGCAATCAGAAGAATGAGAACAGGCAGAACATTTGCGGCAGGCTTTTCCTCGGCAGGTTCCTCGGTCGGCTCGGTGGGTTCGGGTTCGGTCACGGGTTCCTTGCCGACGCACTCACTCATATTGGTGCGGCAAACCTCACAATCGGTCTTGATGGCTCCAACAGCACACTTATCGGTACAGGAACAAACCGGAGCCTGTGTGCCGTCCTCGTTCGCTTCAATCAAAGCCATAAGGTCTGCTTCATCCACGAGGTTCATAAAGTACACATTTTCCTGATCTCCGTTACGGTCGATAACAAGGTAGAAGATGTTGCCGTTCTTGGATTCCAGAGTGATAAACTGCTTGTCACGCTGGGGGCTGTTTTCCGTGGCTTCAGCTTCAATCTGGAAGAAGTCGTCAATCAAAGTCATATTGCCGCTTGGCGTAAAGGAAAGATCCTCGCCCTCACCGTCGAATCCACTCGTCATAAACTGCATGAGCATGGTAAGCAATGCAGAGTCGATTTCACTGTTCTGTTCGGCGGTTTCAATCAGCTCCAGATAATCGCTGTGAACATAGCCCGTCTTTTCGGAGACGATGACCTCATACCAATCACCCTCGGAGCCGATGACGATGACCTCCTCACCGCAGCGAAGCTGGTCAATAATCTCATAATTCAAGCCTGCTCCGGTACGCAGGTTCAGACGACCGCCGTTAGTCGCAACCGTTCCAATGGTCTTGATTTCCTCGGTAACGGCACCGTTCAGCGTAATGACTACGCTGCCGTCCTCGTTGATGGTGTAGGAATACGGAACATTCTCCATTTCCTCGTTCGGCTCAGAAGTCTCCGTGGGTTCGGCGGTTTCTGTGCTCGTTGTCGGCACTTCATCACCGCCCGATGCAAAGGCGGTAACAGAAAAACTCGCCATGCAAAGCACGACGAGCATCAAGGAAAGTATTCTTTTCAAATGATTTCTCACTGTTTTATTCCTCCGTTTCAAAGGTTTCGGACAGGGTCGCAGACGGGATAGGGTTCTTCTTTGCCGCCGTAATCAGCTCAAAGAGCATATCGGGCGACAAGCCGTACTCACGCACCATACCGATAATGTCCGTGTTCTCGATACGGATAATATCCGCATCAATCTTTTTGTTTCGCTCCTGCAGAGAAGCGATTTTCGCCACGTTTTTCTCTCGTTCGTCACGCAGCTTTACAACTTTAGGGTTCATAAATCCTCCTTTTTGGCATAGAAAAAGCACCTATCCGAAGATAGATGCTTCATCCCGCCTATTAGATTTTGGTAAATCGGGTAAGCTGTGCGTCTATATCACGACCGCCGTACATCACACGGACGATATTCACCACATTGTTCTCATGGTTCGGGATATAGAACACAAGATAGTTGTCAACCGGCATCACCCGTAAGCCACGGCTGTGCCAGGGTTCCTTTTCGTATGCTCTGTACCTGTCCGGCATCTGATCCAGACTCAGGATGCTTTCCTCCAGCCTGTCAAGCTGACCCGCAGCGTTTTGAACCGATTGCAGTTCAAAGGCGATATACTCAAAGATACTGCGTAAATCACTCTCGGCTTGATTTGAAATCTGAACGTCATAAATCATACGCCGTAATCCTTGCGAATACCCTCAAAGACCGTCTTTCCGCTTTTTGTTCTTCCTGCCGTGATGTCCGCATATCCTTTCTCCAATTCTGCGTTCAACTGCGCCTCTGTCAGTGTGCTGATGTCAACAGGCTGAGAAGCGGGCAGCTTCACTTCAAAGGGAAGCCCTTTTTGAAGAATGATTTGCTTATAGAACATGGTAATCGCATTGGAGGCAGGAATACCAAGTGCAGAAAGAATGGTTTCCGCCTGTTCCTTGATGTCTGGCTCAATACGAGCATACAGATTTGCAGATTTTGCCATTGTGCATAGCTCCTTTCCTGAATTTGTTTTCACTTATATTATACTCATTTGTACGCACAATAGCAATACAATCTCAGAAATTTAATTGTAAACTTTTTAAGGCGCAGGCAATCTGCCGTAGGCTAAAAAGTGCTGCTGCCAGTAGCTTGATGTGAGGTCAGCATACTGAATGGGGTCGCCGCAGTGCAACATCCGGTTATTACCCACATAGATACCCACATGGGATGCTCCCGTGGTATCGTAGGTTCCCTCAAAGAATACCAGGTCGCCGGGACGAACATTGGACGCAGATACTCTTGTGCAGATGCCAAGCAAGCCCGAAGCACCAAGTCTGCCGATATTCCAGCCGACACCGCAGTTATTGACTACCCAGGAGACAAAACCGGAGCAGTCAAAGGAGGTCGATGGTGAACTGCCGCCCCACACATACGGATACCCCAGGTATTTCTCCGCTTCCTCCATCATGGCGGCAAACTGTGGATCGGACAGAGCCTCCGCAGGGATTTCATAATCCTCATACTCAGTGTTGTAATATCGGTTCACATACGCCGAATCGGGAAAGAGATCGGGGCGGTTGCCCAGGGTACTCATATAGGTGGCATACATGGAAAGCTGTTCCTGGCTCATAATATACACCGGCACATGGGACAGGTTGAAGTTTTCAAGCGTTACATTGCAAATGTAGTAGGTATACGGCACCTGAACCTCGTAGGTGTAGGTGTGGGTATTTCCATCCGCATCGGTGTAGGAGCCGGTTCTCGTCTCTGTCCGATACCTTGTTTCGGTCGTCACCGTTTCCGTTAGAATATACTGTTTATCAAACAGCATTTGAATCGTGCCGCCGACCTCTCCAATCGTCCATTCACCGCCGTGCAGAGCCGAAATAGCGGAAATCAGAACATAAGGGTCGTGCTCGATTTCATCCAGATCGTAGTGGTACTCGTCATAATCGTGGGTGCGTTCATAGTTATCGAGATATTCCTGCAATTCTGCTTCCAGAGCACAATACTGAGCTTCTGCCGCCTGCATATCCGCATCCTGGCTGGCATACGAGGAAGCGCCGATACCGGACACACCACTCTGCACAATGACGGAGCAGGAGGATACAACGCCGAGCAGAAACGCCACGATCAGAAAAATACCAACGATAACCAAGGCTCCTTTCCAATGCCTTGCAAGGAAATGCGCCGACTTCTTGGTTTCCTCGGCAGCTTTCTTCGCCGCCTTTGCGGTTTTCTGCGTTGTAGTCGCTGTGTTCTTTCCGGTCTTACCGGCTTTCGCCGCCATATACTCTTTCTTGATGGCTCGCTTCTGCTGCCATCTGGAATAAGGATTACTGGAAAACTGAGGATTGCTTCGCTGCGCCTGCTTGTTAAGGGCTTTCAGATTGGCTTTATCAGCCGCCGATTCTGCGTGAGCCGCATTACGATAGGGCTTGAGCTTGTGGGAACGATGTGCGGCATCAAGTGTCCGCACACCGCCCTCGGCAGCCTGTTCCAACTTATGAGCACCCTCAACGCCCACATTTTCGTCCTCGGACTCCCGAATTTTTCGGTGCGCCGTGCCGAGTACCATGTTGACAGGTGCGGCAGTTGCCGCATGAGAAAGTTTGGAGGGTGCTTTCTTTTCGACTTCCTCAAAGTGCAATTTTACTGTGACCTTGCCATCCTCGCCCACAACACGCTCCTTGCGTTTGACAGTTTTCTTCGGGATTTTAGCCTCGGCTTTATCCAGCTTGTCCGCCGCTTTGTCGGCTTTCCGAATGGCTTTTTTCAGTTCGGGAGAGGAACGCTCCTCATCGGTAAACTGTAGCCGTGGCGAACGCTTACTCATAGGCAATCACCTCCCATCGCAGGGTAAGCGTGGCTTTACTCCACAATGATGTGAACCGATACGCTGTCACCGAAGATACTGTGAATGTGGGCGGACAGTTCCGCCATGGTTTCGGCAAAATCGTCGATGCCATCAGCTTCGTTATCGGCTTCGTCCTCGTCGTCCTCACAAGCGGCATAAGGGCAACCCTCACAGCCGCAGCAATCGCAGCAGCACTCATCATCGCAGGCTTCCTCGACAGGGATATAGCCTGCATCTTCAGGGGCAATCAGCTCATTCTCCATCAGTTCGGCAAGGTCGCTTTCCTTACTGAACACAAGATAAGAACCGGGGATGCCCCAGGTCTGGAACATAGCGTCAATCATTTCAGAATAACGCTTGGCGACACGGCGCAGAGCTTCGTTTTTCTTTGTGGGTGTCAGCTTGTCAATCTGAAAGGTCAACTGCTGTACCATCATGTAGAGCAGAACCTTCTCGTCGATGTGCTTAATATAGTCATCCTTGTGGATGAGATAGTGTTCGTTGTTCATGTGAAAATCCTCCTTGATTACTGTTCGGCTTTGGCATTCTCCGAAATGTCGGATAATTTGGTGGTCATGATTCGGTACAGCTCGGTGTCCTTTGGAAATCGGTCAACGAAAGGCAAAATAACAGAGCCATAAAAAAGCAGCCCTTCGCCTTCACCGCTGTGAGTGACATACGAGAGCTGATGGGGAGAGATATTCAAGTGCTTTGCCAAAATCTGACGGTCGCCGGATGCCTGGTTGAGCATATAGATATAGTCGCTGTTTTCAAAGATGTTTTCGACCTCACGGCTCGATAACAGGTCTTTGACGTTCTGCGTGATACCTGTCGGGATGCCACCCCATTTTCTGAAACGCTTCCAGATTTCTACCGAGTATGCCGCCGTCTGCTCCTCCTTCAAAAGCAGGTGCATTTCGTCGATATAATATCTGGTGGATTTCCGTGCCTCACGGTTGACCGTGACTCTGTTCCACACCTGGTCCTGCACGATAAGCATACCGATTTTTTTGAGCTGCTTACCAAGCTCCTTAATATCGTAAGACACGATACGGCTCTGAATATCCACATTGGTTCTGTGGTTAAACACATTCAGCGAGCCGGTGACGTAGATTTCAAGGGCTGTTGCGATATAGTGGGCTTCCTTTTCTTCCTGTCGGAGCAGCTCGTTATACAAGTCCTCTAAAATCGGCATTTTCTCCGGCTTGGGGTCAGCCAGATAGTCCCGATAGACCAAACGCACACAACGGTCGATAACCGTCTTTTCCACGGGCTGCAAGCCCTCCTTGCCGCCGACAATAAGCTCGCACAGGGAGAGAATAAAGTCGGATTTCAAGGACAAGGGGTTTTCGTCCTCGCTGTAGTTAAGGTTCAAGTCCATCGGATTGATATAGTGGGGCGAGGTCGGAGAAATGCGAATGACCTGTCCGTGCAGCCTTTCCACGAGAGGACCGTACTCGGCTTCGGGGTCGCAGATGATAATGTCATCCGATGTGACCATAAAGACATTGGCAATCTCACGCTTCGCAGAGAAGGACTTACCCGAACCGGGCGTACCCAAAATCAAGCCGTTGGGGTTCTTCAGCTTCTTTCGGTCAACCATAATGAGGTTGTTGGAAAGAGCGTTGATGCCGCAGTACAGAGCTTCCTTGCCCGTCTGGAACAACTCCTGGGTGGTAAAGGGCACAAAAATAGCGACGCTTGATGTGGTCAAGCCTCGCTGAATTTCGATTTGGTTGTACCCGATGGGCAGACAGCTCATCAGTCCTTCTTCCTGTTGGAAGTCGAGCCGTGTGAGCTGGCAGTTATATTTCTGTGCGATACTGGATGCCTGGAATACGTTGTTGGAAAGCTGCTGTTTGGTATCCGCCGTGTTGAGCACGAGGAACGTGAGCAGGAACATACGCTCATTTCGGCTCTGTAGATCCTGCAGGATTTTCTTCGCCTCATTGCCGTAGGTCGCAAGGTCGGACGGAATGATGTCCATATCGTAACCGGAGCGAACCGCCTTTTTCTGTTCCTCAATGGTCATCTTCTGCAAATCGGTGATTTTTCGCTTGACCGTCTTGATGGCTTTCACCTGGTCAACGGACTGAATGTGCATCGTGACGATAAGGCTGGATTCCATATCGAGGAAGTCAGCCAGCATACGGTCGTTCAGTTCGGGAGCGAGGATTTGCAGGAAGGATACGGCACCCAGCTTCTTGCCGATGCCAAACTCCTTGCCGTTTCGGAACTCAAAGGAGCTTGGAGCGATAAAGTCCTTTACGGAAAGCCCGGTAGGAGCCAGCCAATCCCAGGAGAACTGGAAATCAAGCTGTTCGTCCATGTGAAAAACTCCGTGCATCAAAGCCAAACGCTGTTTGCCGTTCAAGGGTTCAGCCGCTACGCCGAGCCGCTTAAAGTTGTTGAGCAGGTCTGTCTCAATGCGGTCGAGCCTCGGTTTTGCCACCTTTACGCTCTCGGCTTCAATGCCGAAGGTCAGATACTTGGTCTTGATAAGACCGTTGTTGCCACGGGCAAGCTGACTGCGGAGCATATCCGTGTATTCGATACGGATGCCGTCAAAGTCGTCGCCCTGGGGCGGGATTTCGATGCTCTGACCGTAGGTGTCCTTATTCGCCGCAAGGTTCATAAAGGACAACTGGAACTTCACAGAACTGTCGAAGTAGTTGAGAAAGTCGCACCAGGACTCAAAGATAGCGGTTTTATCCTCGTTCTGATTGAGCTGATAGTTGATGTCCTGGAACTGGATGGTCTTGGTGAAGTAGCCGGGTTTTACACGGCAAATGCCGTCCTGCCACATCCGTTCAAAGGGAATACTGTCCTGTGCCGACTTTTTCTTCTTATCTTGATTTTTCGCTCTTGCGATTGCAGCCTGGATTTGCTTTTTTTCTGCTCTCGTGAGCTTTGTTTTTGTTGACAATACGATATACCTCCTTGTCGAGATTTTCCTGCCGTTCCAATGCCGCATAGAAGTTGTTGGTCTGATACGGTCGCTGTTTGGGACGTAGGAAGCAGACCTGCACGATGTTACGGACAATCTTTTCAAGAGGCTGTCCGTTCTTTTCGTACATAGCCAAAAGCATAAACGGCAACAGGACGAGAATCATAATGAGCGACGCCACGCTTGTGTTCATGCAGCTCTTACACAGAAAGAACAGGGGCAGAGCTACAGCCGCACCGGAGCCGAAGCAAATGAGCTGGCGTTTCGTGAGGTTGAACATAACCTTGGTTTTTACTGCGTTTAAGTCTTTTGGTACGGGCACATAAGCCATACTGGATCACCTCCTGTTACGGGAATTGAATGGAACAAGGAACTTCGTTGCCCCAGGCATCCCAACCACGAACCGTCTGTCTGGCAAAGAGTTCAATCCTCGGTAAATCCCCGGCTAATTCAATGATTTTTTCACGAACAATGTCCGGTTTTTTACTGTGTTCTTCGACAGGCGAAATAACCACCTGATGAACCGATGCAGACTGGCGTTTGGGAGTCCCTTTCGTGGCAAGCAAACACAGCTCCACATTTGCCCGTGTCCAATGTCCCATGCCCCAAAACAACGATGATGTTTTTCTGTTCTGCTTGACCCACGCAAATGCAACGGTTTTATAGGTGAATCCCCATGCCTCAATGACAGAAAAGGCTTCCTGCAATGTGGGAAATGTAACCCACATAAACAGGATACAGTCATCTGCCGCCAGTTCCTTTACGGGCAAACGCCTGATGTCCTCAATGCTCATGGTTGGGTAATGTGATTCTGCGGATCTTCCGGCACCTTTCTTTGACCATACACGATAAGCCCAGGGCGGGTCTGCCAGAATGATTTGATATTTATTGATAGACTGTCTCCTTTCTTAGTGCGCCGAGAAAATAGATTTTGCCATAGAACCGGTCTTGAACAGGGTAAAGCACAGAAGCACCGTGTACCCCATGCAAGTCCAGATGGCTGCGGAAATGTCTGTATCCACGGCGATGTTCTGGACGAGTGCCGCATAAATCGCCACGCAGACAATGATGAGAAATGCCTGGAACGCCAGAGCAAACAGGGAGCGCAGATAATTTTGTCCCATGTTTCCGCTTTCCTTGCTGACCATTGTTGCCATAGGGATAGGGGCAACGGAGGTCACAAGGTATATTTCAATCATGCGCCCGTAGGTGATGATAAAAATACAGATGGTGAGTGCCCAGGTGCAGATACCAACAAACAAGCTCTGGAACCACAGACCGAACAGCGGTCCGAGATCCATCGCCATCAGCCGGCTCTCCATATCCACGATGACGGAGCTGATGTCAATAGAAGCGTCGCTTGCAATTACCCCTGCGGCGCTGTTGACTACGCTCTGACCTACATCGAATACGCCCATAACAATGTTCCAGGTGTTCGTGACGATAAGCACGGATGCTGCCGTCTTGAAAATCCACTTGAAGAACATCCAAGTGTCCACATCACCGTGCATATTGTTTTTGTCTGCGACCATCTGGATCAGCTCCAGGGTCATAACAAATGCCAAAATCACACCGGCAATAGGAACCATGACATTTTCCGACAAGGTTCGTATCATGCTGTAGATTGTACCGTTCCACGCCTGGGGTGTTGTTCCCACCTGAACTGCAATCTCACCGACCTGTCCGTTTACGCTGTCGAACATACCGGAGAGATTACTGATGATGCCGCCGACTAAAATCTCTTTTAACCATTCGGCTATCGAATCCATAATCATTCCCATTGACGGCGAATCCCTCCTTTCCGGGGGATGCCGCCGTCAAACGGCATCCCCCTGTAGTCTGGAATTTAGTTCATGGAATCGGTTCGATTAAAAGAGGCTGGAGAGCAGAGGTACGAGGGTGGTGCCGATGAGAGCGACGCCGCCGCCCGCCATCAACTGCTTCATACCCTGGGACTTGGCACCGGGGTTGTCGTTACCGTAGCCTTCGAGCAGGTTAATCACGCCCCAAATACCGAGACCAGCACCGAGAGCAATAACGAGAGTCTGGAGAACACCAACTGCAGAAGTAAAAAATGCCATATACAAATGTTGCTGAAAGTAAGAAAGTGCATTGGCGTAAAGAGCCGCACAGACCACAGGTATTCTTCTTTCAGCTCTCCTTTCAAAAATTTTTAATTTGGTTTGATTTTTGAAAGTGGTCATTTTGTCTTGGCTGTCTTGATTTATGATGAAACCGCCGTTAAGCGGACGGTGACACATCGGACTCGTTTACTTCAAAAACTTCATAAACATCGTCCGGTTTGGTTTTGAGACGGGTTGAGAGGTACTTTTCTACATCGAAGTAGTTCCGGTCATCCGCATCGGAAAGGTACTTGTAGTTCGGGTGCTTGGTGATGTCATACTTGTTCGACATAAAGGGCCTTACACCACGGAGTTGCAGGATGCACTTGCCGCCGTCGAGGACGGCAAGCTCGTCAATGGTCGCAAGGTCTTTTCCGAGCTTCTGATAGTTAAGAGAATGGGAAACCTCTCTGCCACGGCTCTCACCGGTATTGAAGGTATCAATCGTTTCCTTGCCGAGAGATTGGTTGAGTTCTTTCAGCGTGGTCGGTTCCGCACCGCCCAGGAAAATACGAGAGTCCATATTACCGATGATGGTGTCGGCATTGTCCTTATACAAAGCCTTTAACTGTGATTGTGCCTGCAGGACAAGGCAGGCGGAGATTTCACGGCTTCGGATGGTGGCCACGAGCTTTTCAAGGTTCGGAATCTGACCGATGTTTGCCGCCTCGTCGATCAGACATCTAACGTGGACAGGCAATCTGCCTCCGTACACATCGTCGGCTTTTTCGCAAAGTAGATTGAAAAGCTGCGTATAAATCATGGAAATGAGAAAGTTAAAGGTCGAATCGGTATCACTCATAATGAGGAACAGAGCCGTCTTGCGATAACGCTTATCCTTGGGGTCATTGGGATTGATGTAGATTTTATCTCCGAGGGTATCAAGCTCCAGTTCGTCATACATTGTGATTTCACGAAGCTCCGCAATATCAAAGGGAGCCAGACGAGCACCGCAGGACACCAAAATCGACTTAGCAGTTTTGCCCGCCGCAAGAGAATATTTGGCATATTGACGCACGGCAAAGTGATTTGGGTCTCGTTCTGCCAGTTCCTCAAACATACGGTCAACGGGGTTTTTGTACTCCTCGTCGTCCTCACGGACTTCCATAGCGTTGATGAACTCCAACAGGGTCGCAAAGTTCTGTTCTTCGGGCGGAGCTTCGTAGTGGATGTATCCGATCAGAGCCGTGTACAGCAGCGTTTCCGCCTTCGTCCAGAACTCATCACCGGATTTACCGTCACCTTTGGTGTTGCTAATAAGAGTCGTTACCAGCTTCAAGATGTCCTTCTCCGAATGGATATAGGCAAACGGATTGTAGTGCATGGACTTCTTGAAATTGATCGTGTTGAATATTTTTAAGCGGTAGTTTTTACGCATCAGGAAAGCCCCGGTTTCGTTGACCAGTCCGCCTTTTGGATCGGTCACGACATAGGAAGAATGAGCTTGAAGGAGCTGAGGCTTAATGAAGAACCTCGTCTTGCCGGAACCAGAACCACCCACAACAAGCACGTTTTTGTTTCGTGCGTTCTTGGGGTCTTTGGGGCGGTTTGACATCATAAGGCTTTCCGTCTGCGTGAGGATGACATTGTTCTCAAACACAGGGTCAATGAACGGGGCAATATCTTCCCGTGTGCCCCATCGAGCCGAGCCGTACTCCAGATTTTTGCGAAACTTCTTGGCGTTCTTGCCTTTGATATAGACCGCCAGTTTCAGAAAAACGGCGGCGGCAATACCCACCAAGAGGTCAACCGGATGGAAGCTCGGCATAATGTTTTCAAATGCCATCGAGAATCCCTGCATGATGTTCAGAACCTTGGAGGAAAAGTCAAAGCCCGGTGCAAGCCGTGCGGCCTGTCCGAGCTTTGTGGCAAAGAGGGCTATGAACACATACGGGATGTTGGGGATAAGGAGCTTTTTGTAATTGATGTTCTTCATCGTGCATCCAGCTCCTTTTTGCGTACCTTCGGCGTGTCGATGTCCGCTGCCTGCTCCTTGAACTTACGGAGCTTCTGAAGCACAGACGGGCGTTCCTTCTTGCGGTCGCTCTTTGCCGTGTATTCCTTGAACGCCGCCGTCAGAGCGTCACCGTCACGAGCCTTGAAGAAAACAAGGTATTTTGGAATTTCTCCCGTCTTGTCCTTTTTCAGAGCGAAGTCAATGCCGTATTTCCTCGCAATTCGCTCAAAGTCCTTGATGTTCTTATCGGTGATTTCAATATTGGCTACACCCTGGTCCTGCCCCACGAGTTGCTTCACGCTTTGCTTTCCGCAAGGCTTAACAGGACCGGCACGGGCTTTCTCTGTTTTCTTCTCCTTGCGGTAGGCAAGGTACTTGGAAATTGCCGCTTTCAGAACATTGGCGGTCATTCGTGTGGTGCTGATAGCCAACGTGACTGTTCTGTTTTCAACTTCTTCCTGCAATAGACATCCCTCCTTCCTTTGAGAATGTGCAGGTTGAATGTTCTCCGCACTAAGGCGGTCGCACCCGATGATACAGATGGATTTTCAAAAGTCAGCCTCCTTTCCGGGCAGAAAAATACTCCCGTGGTTAATCACGGGAGCCGTACATATCGTGCTGAACCAAAGCTGAGTAGTAATTGCCGATGGTGGTTGGGGCATTGTACAGCGTAGTCAGCAGATATTGCTTGATGTTGCGAATTTTGGTTGTGTTCTCTTTGAGACAGTCGAACACGAACTTGATGTGCTCCATATCCAGCTTCAGAAACCGTGAACGGACAACCTCTGCGGGCAAGTCCGAACCGGCAACACGGATATATTTCTTGGTGGAGCAAACCGTTTCCACGATAAGCTCTAAGATTTCCTCCAGACGGTCATGGTCGTAGGGAAGGTCGTCAAGCAGATACTCGTAACAGATATTCTCCTTGATGATTTCCCTGTATAACTCCATGTCTCTTACTTCCGCTTCTTTTCGCTTCGCTTCCAGAGAAGCCAGCACCGACGGACGAGACCTATCGGAAAGAATAGAATGAGTATTTGATAATTCAGTATTTGATTCATCTGTACTTGTTTGATCTATATTTCTTTGTGCGGGAGTTTCCAGACGTGGCAAAGCCATATCCGGTTTTACCATATCCGGCTTTTCCGTATCTGGTGATGGCGGATGTGGTTTCTCGTAGATGATGTACTCCATATCTGTGATTCTGCCGCCTGCGTCACGAATGCGATGGCGCACCAAATAGCCGCATTGTTCCAGCTCTTTGAGCTGGGCAGTAATCCCATCTACGCCGTCCTTGCATATCTTCGCAAGCCCTCGTGTGGTGTAGTCCCAGTTATTGGGGAGCGAAAGCATGGTAGAAAGAAGCCCCCGTGCCTTGTTGGAAAGGTTGGGATCTCGCAAGTGATAGTTCGCCATGGTGGTGTAGTTCTTGTTTTTCTCAACTCGGCAGACAGCCATAGGCATCACCTCCAATCCGCCGTAGATTTGAGCTTTCACGAAACCTCCTTATCTTTGGATATGATAGCTCTTTGTAAAACTCTAAAAGCCCAGTGTTTTCAAGGGCTTCAGAGCACACAAACTGTAGTTTTTCCTCCACTTTTATGGTATAATTTGGGTAGCAAAACCCCAAATTTAAGCGGAGGGCGGTCTATGCGTAGTAATTATCGGCAAATGTCATTGCCAGAGATTTTCGATGGCGTGACCAAAGCCATCGAGGATAGAAAGCCGGAACTCGTCGGCCTGTTGGAAAAGCATTTAGACTTCGATGCGCTGATTCCGGTCAGCTTTGACAGAGCCTTTTATAAGCAGTATGGGAGGGGCAACATCTATCACCTCGACAGCCTTCTAAAGGCACTGCTTTTACAAAAGCTACTCGGTTTCACCTCGGACGTTCAGCTTCTGACGGTACTGAAATGCAGTAGCGAGTTGCGGAATTACTGCGGTTTTACCAAGGTTCCAGACCCCTCTCAGATAACCCGTTTCAAGAAAAAATACTGCGAGCACATCCAGGAGATGTTCGAGCATCTGGTGGATGTCACCGACCCGATATGCCGCCGTATCAGCGAAAAGAAGGCGGATTATCTCATCTACGACACCACTGGTATTGAACCGTATGTTGCAGAAAACAACCCAAAGTTCATGAATAACAAGCTGCGTCAGGCAAAGAGAATGGTCAAGGACAAACCGGACTTCAACCCTTACCTTGGTGTGTATAGTTTGCTCCCTGAAGTTTCTGAAACGAACGTCGACGCAAAACAGCAGTACATCAACGGACACTACTGCTACGCAATGAAAGCTGGCATACTCACGAACGGTCTTGGTATTGTGAGAGGCATTTCATGCTTCGATGGCAATTTCAGGGAAGCTCACCCTGAAATTGTCACGAAGAAGACCGAAAATCCTGATTCTGACAAGGAAATAGCCGATTCAAAGTCACTCCAGCCAGTCCTCAAGGATTTCTTTGAACGCCACCCAAATCTGTCCTTTAGAACATTTATTGGTGACGCAGCCTTTGATAAATACGACACCTATACCACGCTGTGGAAGGATTTGGGGTTCACTCGTGTCTGCGTTCCAATGAACACTCGCAACAGCGGCACAGGCGAAAACGCCATGTTTGATGCCAGTGGTACACCGATTTGCCCTGTGGACAAAACCCCGTTTATCTTTGCAGGAATGACTGGCGGGAAGAATCGATCTCAGCGATTCAAGTGGGTTTGCCCAAAATCAGTACCGATGGGGACAACCCGCATCTGCCACTGTGATACGCCTTGCACAGACTCCAAATACGGAAGATGCGTTTACACTTACCCAAATAAGGACTTTAGACTATACCCCGGCATTCCACGCAATACTGAGCATTGGGACAATTTATACCGCCATAGGGTAGTCATTGAGCGAACCATAAATCTGTTCAAGGATGCCTTCACGCTTGATGAGAGGAAAACCTACAATACTAAGACTTTGAAAGCTGACCTTTATCTTGCGGGAATCGTCCAATTGGCAGGTGTTCTTTTGGCTGATGCTCTCAACAAGCCACACCTGCTCAAAAGCGTTCGGAAGATGATTGCTGCATAATTCGTATCGGACTCACGATAAATTTTCGCAGGGCTGGCTTTGTCGGCCCCGGTTGTGTTGTGCTTTTCCACATCTTTCTGCCCATACGATGAACCGGACGGATGCGATGCGTTTTAGGCCCGACTTTTACAACCGCCTATTTGGATATGAAAAAAGCCGAACAAGAAATTGTGATTCCTGTTCGGCTCGTTTCCGATATTCAGTTTTCATCGCTGCTGGTCTCGCTGTCTCTTTTTCATCCAGTTTTCAAGCAGCTTGATGATGGTTTCCTCCATCCTCTGCGGCGTGTAGGAACGGGGGAAGTATTTGCGGATTCTATCCATCGGGAGCTTCAAGTCCCAATTTCCCGGTTTCTTCTGCTCCATCATAATGCCGAGCATGGCGTCATCATTTAGCTTGCCCTCTTGTGAGAGCCGCTTCATTCGCTGCGCCTGGGAGAAGGACGGCGTTGCCTGCTCGCTGTCGATAGTCTCAATGAGTAGCTTCTGCTCATCCGGTTTGAGATAGGAAATCTCTACCGCAGGTGTCATCCCGATTTTGCCCTCATCGACCATCTGCATAAGCTGCGGTTCCAATTCATTGAGACGAATAAACCGTCGAATCTGGTCTTTGCTTGTGCCTGCCTCCTCTGCAACTTTTTCGACGGACAACTTCTGTGCAACCTGCGTAGAAGTTAAATCGTGCCGTGCGCCTTGCCGCTTTATGGCTTCCAGTTTCATTTTGTAAGCCTTGGCTTTTTCACTCGGCAGGATGTTTTCTCTCTGCAAATTGCTGTCCACCATAATTATCACGGCGGCGTTTCGGTCCAGGTCTCGGACGATGACCGGCATGGTCTTGATACCTGCAATTTCACAGGCGTGTTTTCGTCGATGTCCTGCGATCAGCTCATATCCACCTTCTTCACGGGGACGGGCAATCGCAGGAACGAGAATGCCGTACTCACGGATGCTTTCAACAGTCTGCTCCATTGCTTCATCGTCCCGTACTCCGAAGGGATGATCTGGAAATGGGTGAAGCTCGTCCAATGGGATTTCTTTGATTGTTTCTGTCATAGATACCTCCAGCTTTGAGGTAAAGGAAAAGGCGTCCGTTGTCCAAACTGACAGCGAACACCTTAGCCCATACCATATTCAGTTTTCCTCCTTGGTTCATAGTAGCATTTTGCGTTTTGCCCCACAAAATGCTCGGATAAACAAAAAAATAGGACTAAAGCGCCGCCCGTATGTCGGGTTTTGCTTTAGTCCTATTATAACAGTGGCATCGGCATAGCATTCCGCCATTACCAACTCAGGATGATTTTCGATATACTCCTCCAGCAGCTTCCGCTGGTTGCCGATGGAATCGCTTTCCATGCGGTCTCCGTCCTCCCGGGACAGGCGGCAGTACAGCGCAGTAGGCAGTGGCGGCTTCTCCATAAGCTCCCTCCTTTCCGTGGACTGCCCGCAGACTTTATGCCGCCTGTGTGTGGGCGCGGATCAATTCCAACAGCAGCTATACTTGGAGCATAATTGGCAAGGGGGGGACTTATGAGGAGAATTATCTGTATCATTTTAGCCTTGACCATAACACTGCTGTGCGGCTGCGGCAGTAAAAGCGGCGGAGATGACGCACAGGACAGCAGAAACACGCAGCAGGAAGAATTTGTCGTTACGCCCATGGCCTCCGGGCTGGAGCTTGTGCCGTATAGCTGCGCGGATTTCTCCATGAGCGTTCCGGAGGGCTGGATGGTGGAGGCGGCTACGTCCAACGCGGGTATGTACCACGCTTTGCGAGCGTATGACCCCACGTGCAGCGTAAATCAGATTTTGTATATCTTAAAGGCAGAGCCGCTGTTTGCGGATGACTTCCTGAAGCAGAATTACACATACTGGAACGCTGCCTACGCAGCGTTCCCCGTAATGGCAGAGGAGTCCGTGAAGGGTTACTTCGACGTGCTGCCGCAGTATCTGTCGGCGGTTGCCGCAGAGCCGTTTTACAGCAGCCTCCACTTCCCGCAGTATGAGGATTTCACGGGGACAGAGACCTTTGACGCAACCGGTTCTTTGGGTGGAACAGCCGGCGTGCTGCGTGCGGAGTTCACGCAGGACGGCGTCGAGGCGGAGGGTATGTGTTCGGTGGAGCTTGTCCCCTTCCCCATCCCCGGCCTTGGCGGGTACTACATGGCGTACAGCACCACCATCGTCTCCGCTGAAAAGGGGATGTTCCAGAACTGGGAGGACATCCTGACACGGAGCCTGGGCAGCCTGGACTATTCCGGCAGCTATACCTCCTCCGCCATGGCGCAGAGCGACGCGGCGATGCGGCAATCCCAGCAGTTGAGCCAATCCACCAATGAGATGCAGGATGCCATCATGTCCTCATGGGAAAGCCGGAACACCAGTCAGGACATCATCAGCCAGAAGCAGAGCGACGCCACCATGGGCTTTGAGCGGGTGATGGACACGGAGACCGGCGAGATTTATCAGACGGACAACGGCTTTACCGACTGGTATGATGGAAACCGTTATACGGCTATCACGGACGACCAGTACACGGAGGCCGTTGTGGGACGCTTCTCATGGAAGTAAGCCGAAGGAGGATATTCGCATGAAAAAGCTTTTGACCATGCTGCTGGCCACAGCAATGATGCTCACGCTGGCTGCTTGTGGTACGACACCTAACGAGACAGGCAATGATACGCTGACGGTGACGGAAAGCTCCACGTGGTCTTGCCCATCGGCGCTATCGCCGGTGCAGATTCTTATGAGCAGGTACTGTCGCTGGATGACATCGGCGAGTAAACACAGCTCTCCCGACACCTGAAACAAAAAAGCGCTCCTGCGAGGTCGATTCTCGCAGGAGCGCTTTTCCTATACCGGCAGCCTCAAATCCGAAGTTTTTAGTGGAGAGCTTGGCAGCGTAACATACCCCGGCGAGCCGCTTGCAACCGCACAAGCGTCGGCAGACGCGGCCTTACAGCCGGAAGCACTTTTTCAGCGCCGTATACTCACCCAGCGCCAGCAGCGTCAGGCCGCTGTCCAGCACCGTTTCCGGCGAGATGGTCACATCGGTTTTGTCGTTCTGCTTCACGCCGAGGATGTTGACGCCGTACTTTCGGCGGATGTCCAGCTCACCGATGCTGTGCCCCTGCCAGCTGTCCGGGACGGCGACCTCGATAATGGCGTGCTTTTCGTCCAACTCTATGTAGCCGAAGATGTGGTTGGCGGTGTACCGGATGGCCGCCCACTTCGCCAGCTGCTTTTCCGGGTATGTCACCGCGTCCGCGCCGTTGCGCAGCAGAAATTTTGCCTGTACATCCCGTTCGGCGCGGGACACCACATATTTCGCCCCCAGCTCCTTGAGCAAAGACGTCGTTTCCAGCGAGTTCTGGAAGTCTCCGCTGATGGTAACGTAGCAGACATCGTAGTTGCTGACGCCCAGCGAGCGCAGGAAATCTACGCGGGTGCTGTCACCGATCTGTGCGTTGGTGACAAAGGGCATACATTCGTTGACACGCTCCTCGTCCCGGTCCACCGCCATCACCTGATGCCCCAGCTCGCTCAGCTGCATGGCAAGGTGCCGCCCGAAACGGCCAAGTCCGATCAATAATACGTTTTTCATCGTGCGCTCCTTTCAGCCTACGGTGATCATTTCCTTCGGGTACCGGGCATAGGTCAGATCATGCCCGGAGAATGCGGCGTAGATCAGGGTCAGTCCCCCGACACGCCCGAAGAACATCAGCAGAATGAGAATGCCCTGCGACAGCGTACCCAGCTGCGGCGTCAGCCCCAGTGTCAGCCCTACCGTCCCGGCAGCGGATGCCGTTTCATAGAGACAGGCACCCAGCGGCAGTCCCTCCGCCGCGCTGATGACCGCCGCACCCGCGAAGGTCAGCCCCAGATACAGCAGCAGGATGGCGGCGGCATTCCGTACAGCGGAGGGCTCCAGTCTGCGCTTGAAAAGCTGCGGATCCTCCCGCCTGCGGAAAGCGGCGACCGCGTTGGCGGCCAGCACAGCCAGCGTCGTTACCTTCATGCCGCCCGCCGTGGAGCCGGGCGCGCCGCCGGTCAGCATCAGCAAAATCGTGACCGCCTGTGAGGTGTCGCTCATTTTCGTCAGGTCTGCGGTGTTGTAGCCCGCCGTTCGCGGTGTGACCGCCTGAAAGAGCGACGCCAGAACGCGCTGTCCCGCGGGAAGCTCTGCAAAGTCTGTCAGGAAGAAGAGCACTGCCGGAAGCGTGATCAGGATGACGGTTGCGCTCAGAATGACCTTGCTCTGCATCCGGTACCGCTGCAGGTGCAGCCGGTGGGTGCAGACATCGTCCCATGTCAGAAAACCGATACCGCCCACGACGATCAGCAGCATGATGACGATATTGACCAGCGGGTCGGCTATGTACGCCGTCAGGGAAGGGTAGAGGGCATCCGCCCGCCCCAGAATATCGAACCCCGCGTTGCAAAAGGCGGAAACGGAGTGAAACACCGCCATCCACACGCCCCGCAGTCCGTAGTCCCGGCAGAATACCGGCAGCAGCGCAAGAGCCCCGACCAGCTCCACGAGGAATGTCCCCTTGAGAATAAACCGTGTCAGGCGCACGATGCCGCCCACCACCGGAGCGGAGATGGCATCCTGCATGGCGCTGCGCTCCTTCAGCGAGATATTTCTGCCGGAGAGCATCAAGAACGTTACAGCCGCCGTGATGACGCCTAAGCCGCCGATCTGGATCAGCAGCAGGATGACGGACTGACCGAAGCCGGACCAGTAACTGCCGGTGTCCTGCACCACCAGGCCCGTTACGCAGACGGCGGAGGTGGAGGTAAACAACGCCTCGTGAAACGGCGTCCACACCCGCCCTGCCGCCGAGATCGGCAGCATCAGCACCAGTGCGCCCAGCAGGATCACGCCGGCAAAGCCGAGGATCATGATCTGGAAGGACGTCAGATGGCGTTTCAGATGGAAACCGGTTTCTGTCACAGGACTCACCTCCTAAAATCGACTGCGTTTCCAATTTCGCGTACAGTATAGCACGGTTTTCGCGTTTCGGCTATGTAGATTTTGTTAAACTTTCGGCTCAAAACGACCGAGATCGACTGTGAACCTTTCTTTAATTTTTACAGAAATCGTTGCATTTTCTTTACAACAATTACAGTATGATATGCCCCGCGCTGATATTTTGACGAATTTCGCAGACTCTTCTCCAAGGGGAGGCTGCGGCAGGAGATATATATGCTGAAGACAAAACCCAATGAGATTGAGATATTGAATCACCCTCAGGCGCCTTGCGAGGCGCCTGAAACGGCGGAGGGCCTCCGCCGCGGCCTGTGGCAGGCGTGGCTCCGCAGCCTGCTGTTGTTCTGCTGCGCCAGCGTCTATGTGGAGCTGTGCCTGCACCTGTGCGTCTATCGATCGCTGGACAGGCGGACGGTCTATCTGGTGCTGTTCGGACTGCTGGGTGGAACGGTCTGCACACTGCTGACCACGCACCTTCCCAAGATTGCCCGGCAGATCATGGGTGTACTTCTGGTCGCCGTGCAGGTGTTGTTTGCCGAGGTGCAGCTGGTGTACCATGCCATCTTCGGCAACTTCATGCCCATCAGTCAGGTGAGCATGGGCGGGAACGTCATCACCAATTTCGACTCGCAGATCCTGTACAGCATCGGCAAGAACATCGTTCCCATCCTTCTGCTGCTGGTGCCGCTGATCGTGATGATCCTCTGCCTCGCTCTGCGGAGGATAAAAGTGCTGAAGGTACGGCTTGGCTGGAAGCAGGCACTGGCCACGCTGGGTATCCTGCTGACGCTGCTGCTGGCTACGATGGGTATTATGTACGCCGGGCGGGGCAAATCATTCTCCGTCTACAAAACCTTCACCAATGTGAACACCTCTACCGACAGCAGCTATAAGAGCGTGGGTATGCTGGCGACCACGGTGCAGGAGCTTCGCTATATGGTCTTCGGCAGCAGCGGCAGCGTCATCATCACGCCGTCCCCGCTGGGCACAGACACCAGACGGCTTTACAGCAGTAATTCCTATAATGTGATTGAGCGCATCGACTTCGCGAAGCTGGCGGAGTCCACGGATGATGCCATGCGCAAAACCACGGACGAATACTTGGCGCAGGTGACACCCACCCGGAAGAACAACTACACCGGGCTGTTGGAGGGGTACAACCTGATCACCATCTGCGCTGAGAGCTTCTGCCCCTGGTTCATCAGTGAGGAGCTGACACCCACCCTGTACAAGCTGTCCCACACGGGCATTATCTTCGATAATTACTACGGCACGTTCCAATCCGTTACCACCAATGGTGAGTACACCATGTGTATGGGGCTTTATCCGGATATGTCCCGCACTAAGACTGATTCCAGCTTCAACGTGGCGGGCACCAACTATCTGCCCTTCTGCCTGGGCAATGCGCTGCGAGAAAAAGGATATCAAGCCTGGGGCTATCACGACTATATCGGAGATTTCTACAACCGGAACATCACCCACGCCAACATGGGCTATACCTTCAAGGCGGCGGACTCCGGGCTGGATATAAAGATCGACTGGCCCTCCTCCGATCTGGAGATGATGGAGGCCTCGGTGGACGACTATCTCAGCAACAAGGAGCCCTTCCACGCCTATTACATGACCTTCAGCGGCCACTATCAGTACAACTGGGATAACGCTATGAGCGCTAAAAACCGGGACGCGGTAAAGGATCTGCCCTACTCCGAGCCGGTGAAGGCGTATATTGCCTGCAATCTGGAGCTGGAGAACGCGCTGACCTACCTGATGGATCGGCTGGAGCAGGCGGGCGTGGCCGATAAGACCTGCATCGTACTGACCAATGACCACTATCCCTACGGTCTGACGGAGGATGAGTACAACGAGCTGGCGGGGCAGGAAATGGATCTCACCTTCGAGAAGTATCGCAACAGCTTTATCTGCTATGTTCCCGGCCTCTCCGAGAACATCGTGGTGGATGAGTACTGCTCCACGGCGGACATCCTGCCCACGCTGCTGAACCTGTTCGGCGTGGACTACGACTCCCGGCTGCTGGCGGGCACCGACGCGCTGTCCAACGGCGTACACATAGCGGTGCTGTCGGACAAGTCCTTCCTGACGAAATCCTTCCGCTATGACGCCGGTACGGAGACGGTGATCCCCGCTGACGAGAGCATCGCCATCTCTGACGAGCAGCTGGAGGCCTACCGGCTGTATGTGGACAATAAGTTCCAGATGTCCAGCAACATCGTCAACAGTGACTACTATGCCCATGTTTTCGGCAAGGCGTCCAGCGGCGGCACGCTGGAGGATACGGTGGTGTTTACGGACATCACGGGCATTTTCAACCAGGCCAGCGTCCTCTATATGTACCGCAACGGATATATAGACCCGGAAACGCCGGACACCTTTGGCGGAAAGGCCACGGCAAAGGTGGGCGAATTCCTGGATGTGCTGTACCGCATCTCCCAAAGGCCGGAGACGGACAACACCGCCCTGCCGCCTGACTATGAAACCGAGGAATTCAACGGCTCCGCCTGTCCCTACTACGACGCCGTGTGCTGGGCGTATCAAACGAGGCTGCTTCGCCAGGAGGACCTGCACACCGGCTACGATGATGACATGGATTATCAGACGGCCTGTCTGCTGATCTATCGCTACGCCGCCATGTCCGGCATTGACACCCGTGTAGATCAGGAACTGCTGCGGCAGGCCATGTGGGAAAATCCCCGGCTCAGCGACGAGGCCGTCAAGGCCATGCTGTGGTGTGACGATCGGGACATCACCACCCGCGACAGCGAGCTGGGCGATCTGCTGGCGGCCTGCAACACCCGCATCAACCGTTATCAGATGACCGCGTTCCTGTTCTATCTGTGTACCTATGAGTTGAACTCGCGAAACGAAGCATGATGCAGCGTTTTGCTTTCATAGACAATGCAAAACGTTTTTTTGCCCGCGCGTGACGTTGGCACCCTTGCTTTTTAACAGGACATAGAATATGCTGGAAACAAAAAAACGAGGTATGTCTATGAACCTGCTGATGACACTGGATCGGAACTACGTTCCGCAGCTGAATGTGATGCTGTTCTCCGCGCTGCATTGCGACAGTGCCGCGCATTTTGACGTGTACCTGCTGCACGACGAGGGACTGTCAGAGGAGGATGTGGCGGGAACGCGGGTATTGCTGGGACAGCGGGGGACGCTGCACCTGATACGAGTGGACGAGGACGGTCTGGCGGACGCGCCCACCTCTGACCGCTACCCGAAAGCCATTTACTACCGTATTTTTGCGGCCAAATATCTGCCGGATACGCTGGAGCGGGTGCTGTATCTCGATCCAGATATTGTAGTGCGGCAGAGCCTGCGGGAGCTGTATGAGATGCCCATGGGCGCGGCGTTTTTCGCGGCGGCCACCCATATCCGCGGCTTTCTGCACCGTTTCAATGAGCTGCGTCTGGACATGGACGAGGACAGTCCCTATATCAATTCCGGCGTGATGCTGATGAATTTGCAGGCACTGCGGGCGGAACAGGATACGCAGGCGGTATTCGACTACATGGACGCCCACAAGGGACGGCTCATGCTGCCGGATCAGGACATCATCAGCGCCCTGTACGGCCAGCGCATCCTGCCGCTGGATCCCATCCGCTACAATATGACGGAGAAGTTGTTCGCCCTCCACCGGCGCAACGGGGACGGCATGACGCTGGAGGACGTGCGGCAGCAGTCCGCGGTCATCCACTACTGCGGGCGGAACAAGCCATGGAAGCCGGGATATTTGGGCGAACTGAACGTGTTCTATAATGAAGCAGTCTCTCAAATGTCAGAGAACGGTCATCATTGAATTATTTTTGTATCATATATGGCAATAAGGTGCGGCAGTTCAGTTGCTGAACTGCCGCACTTTTTCCTCACCCCACGCGGCGTCGAAGCTGATGGCACACACCTTTTGGGTACGCTCCACCGAGTAGATGGGCAGCTGCCGCGTGCTGGCCGCCGCGCTGACGGAGACGGGGTAGTTCACCACATAAAAGATGGCTGCCGCCAGCACCAGTGCCGCGCTGCCCACCATGTACCACCGCCGCAGCAGGAACACCTTAATCTTCTTCATATCATATCCGCCCCTTTCCGGTTTTGCCTTATCCTATGCCCCGCGCCCAGTGAATATATCGCCGCTCGCCGGACGTGCGCAAAAAGGGACGGCAGTCCACTCGGACTGCCGTCCCTTTTTTCAGTGCTCCGCCGCGCAGAAGCGGCAGTCCTCGTCTGTTGCCTCGCCCTTGCAGACGATGTTGGTGGGGCCGGTGAGGAACAGGTCGGCTACCCGCCGGCCGTCGCGCACCACGTCCACCGTCAGCTGCCCGCCGGGCACGTCCACCTGTACTCGCTGCCCGGACACCCGGCCCAGAAGCGTCAGCACCGTGACCACGGAGCCGGTGCCGGTGCCGCAGGCGTAGGTGAAGTCCTCCACGCCCCGCTCATAGGTCAGCTCCTGCACATGATCCGGCCCGACGATCTCGTAGAAATTCACGTTGGCCCCCTTGGGATAGCCCTCGTAGAACCGCAGCTGCCGCCCCAGCTCCCGCAGCTGCTGCCGGTCACAGTCCGCCAGCCCCGGCATCTCCACGGCAATGTGGGGCAGGCCGGGATCGCCCAGCTCCACATAGGGCGTGGCGTAGACCGTGCCGCCGATGCCGGCGGCGGCATCCAGCCGGATGACGCTGGGATCGTTCAGCCGGATGCGGTAGTTCCGCTGATCCAGCCGCCAGCCCGTGACCAGCCCGGCGGTGGTCTCCACGGTCTGCACCTCGCCAGCCAGCCCGTTCTCATAGCCGTAGCGGCAGATGCAGCGTGCGCCGTTGCCGCACATCTCGCCCAGTGAGCCGTCGGAATTGTAGTAGCGCATCCGGTAATCCGCTTTCTCGGACGGATCGACCACCATCAGCCCGTCCGCGCCGATGGACAGATGCCGCTCACACAGGGCGCGGGCAATCTCCGGCCACGCCTCGTCCGGCAGCCGCAGCTGCCGGTTGTCCACGATCACAAAGTCGTTTCCTGCGCCGTTCATTTTCCAGAATCGCAAGTATGTCAGCTCCCTTCCGTCTTCGGAATGTCATTCCTCCTCCAGTATACGGCAGGCGGGCGCAAAAAGCAAGCCGCCCCTCGGTCAAAGAGCCTTGTATCATACTTCGGAATATTGCCAACCGCCGGAAAAAGCGGTATAATCAAAATATTAGACGGCGAAAGGAGCACACGTATGCACAACGACACGGCGTCCCGCAGCTGGGACGTCCGCCCCCTGACGGCGGCGGACATAGAGGCGTATCTGGATATCTATCTCAACTCCTACCCGGCCTACAAATCATTGGACGCCGTGTGCCGCGCCCACTACCGGGACAAGCACCTGACGGAGCTGCGAGAGGACACACAGACCCGCACGGTGGGACTGTTCGAGGGTGATACCCTCATCGCCACCATGAAGCTGATCCTGTTCTCCATGAACTTCTTCGGCCGGATGCAGCCCGCCTGCGGCCTGATGGCGCTGGAGGTGCATCCGCTCCACAAAAAGAAGGGCGCTGCGCTGTATATGGTGCGGTACTTCGAGGACTACGCCCGGCGGCACGGCGCGCTGCTGACGCTGCTGCTGCCCTTCCGGATCAGCTTTTACCGCCGGATGGGCTACGGCTTTGCCGGCAAGCTGTACGAATACCGCCTGCCCACGTCGGTGCTGCCCCGGCCGGACGCCGAAGCGCAGCGCCGTCTGCGGCTCCTGCGGCCGGAGGACTTCGACGCGGCCATGGCCTGCCAGCGCCGCTTCGCCGCCCGAAACCACGGCATGGTGGAGAAATTCGATGAGGAGCTGCGCGCCGCCCGGGATGATATACAGGTGCGCCGCATGGGCTGGTACGACGACGGCGGCACGCTGCGGGGCTACGCGGCCTACCGCTTTGAAAGCGCCAGCGACACCAACTACACCCAGAACCGTCTCAGTGTGGAGGAACTGGTCTACGAGGACGGCGGCGTGCTGCGGGCGCTGCTGGGCGGTCTGAAGCTGCAGGAGGATCTGGCCCAGACCGTGATCCTCCGCACCGGTGAGGAGGACTTCCACCACCTGCTGCACGACCCGCAGGACGTATCGAGGAACTACATTGACTATGGCTTCCTCCAGACCAACGTCTCCGCCGTGGGTACCATGTTCAAGATGACGGACGCCGCGGCCTTCGTGGAGCGGACGGCCTACCGCCCGTTCCCGCGGGGGACGCTGACGGCGGCGTTCCGCTGCCGGGATGAGCTGACCGGCACGGAGCAGTGCCTGCGCATCGCCTTTGCCGGAGGGCGCTGGGCCGTGGCCGCACCGGACGCGGTGCCGGAGGTTACCGTCACCTGTCCGCAGGGAGAGCTGACCTCTCTGCTCATGGGCTCCTGCGGGCTGGAGGGTCTGCTGCGTCTGGGCGCCGCGCAGGCGGACGATGCGGAAAAGGCACAGGAGCTGGCACGGCTGCTGCACTGGGGGCAGAAGCCGTGGCTCAACGCGGATTATTGAGAGGAAAAACAGCGAAAGGGAGGGGGCGGAGATGACAAACGGCCCCGTGATCGAGATCAGGCTGTCGGAGGCGCTCCGCACACCATGACCTGCGGGCGCATCGCGCTGTTCAGCGCGCCCTGCGGCTTCGGCAAGACCGTGGCGTCCCGCGCCCTGCTGACCGGCACAAAGCTGCGACCTGCGCCCGGCGGACATAAAGTGTCTGCCGGGGTTTAGGCGCAAATGTCAAGATGAATTTGCAGTATTGACAAAAAATATCAAACCTCGGTGAGGGGACGTGCATTCTATATCACAC
>PPYF01027200.1_pt1 | contig 28884 bp, 28 predicted proteins | sample 1559871 | NCBI WGS metagenome assembly PPYF01 (sample SAMN08240021, study PRJNA423297) | Human gut metagenome, whole genome shotgun sequencing project.
TCACATAGCCCGCTATGCTCCTTTGCCTTAATTGAATTTTAACTAAAAAATTGCCGCCCATAATTTAACGTTCATTTTTTAACAACTTCTTAGAAGTTGGCTTGAATATTTATGAAGTAGGAATGTGTTGTTTGTATTTCTGATAAAAAGTATTAATTTTGTAAGGGTAACGTTCCGTTTGTGGCAGTCGCTTACTTCAGAACAGAAATGAATGCATACGTAAATCCATAGAAAAACTAAGAAGACAGAAATGAAAGATTTTTTATCAAGTAGATTTGTGGTTGCCGCCATAATTGCGGTGTCTTTATTTTGTGGAAACAAGGTGCTGGCATGCACCAATCTTATAGCCGGCAGGATGGCTACTGCCGACGGTTCAGTCATGATCACATACGCCGATGACTCGCACACCCGTTTCGGTGATCTCCACCATTCTCCACGTGGAAAGCACGCTCCCGGCACTATGAGGCGGATCATCGACTGGGGAAGCGACAAACCGTTGGGTGAGATTCCCCAGGTTGCGGAAACATACAATGTGGTCGGGAACATGAATGAATATCAGGTGGTGATAGGGGAGACCACGTGGGGAGGTCGTCCTGAACTCGCCGATACCACTGGTAATTCCATCATAGACTATGGTTCGCTCATCTATATCGCGCTCGAGCGAAGCAAAAGCGCACGCGAAGCCATAGATGTCATGACCGATCTTGTGGAGAGATATGGTTATGCGAGCACAGGCGAGACTTTCACGATAGCCGACAAGAATGAAGTCTGGATAATGGAAATGATTGGGAAAGGAGCAGAGAAGGGCGCGTTGTGGATAGCGGTAAGGATTCCGGACAACGCTATCTCAGGGCACGCCAATGAACCCAGAATCCGCAAGGTGGACTATAAAGACAAGGAGAATGTGAGATATTCGAAGGATCTTGTGAAGTTTGCCCGCAAACGTGGTTATTTCACCGGCAAGGATGCTGATTTCTCATTTGCCGATACTTTTGATGGGCATGATCCGGCTTCCAGACGTACGTGCGATGCGCGTGTCTGGTCATATTTCCGTCGGTTTGTCTCTCCTGAAAAGTCCGATGAATGGTTTGGCTGGGTATCCGGTAAAAGCGACGAGCCGATGCCCCTTTATGTCATACCGGAGAAAAAGGTTAGTCTTGAGGATATGCAGTCGGCGATGCGCGATCATTTCGAGGGCACTCCGTTTGATATGACCGATGACATAGGCGCCGGGCCTAACCATGTGCCTTATCGCTGGCGGCCGCTGAACTATAAGGTAGACGGCAAGACCTATGCGCATGAACGCGCCATCGGCACGCAGCAGACTGCCTGGTCTTTTGTTGCGCAGACTCGTGCGGATCTGCCGGATCCTATCGGCGGAGTGCTTTGGTTCGGAACTGACGACGCCAACACATCGGTCTATATGCCGTTCTATTGTTCGATGACGGAAGTGCCTTTGGAGGTGCGCCCCGGGAACGGCGATCTCCTGACTTTCTCGCCTACCGCCAATTTCTGGATGACAAACTGGGTCGCCAACCAGGCCTACAACAGATACGACCTCATGATTCCGGATATCCGCAGGGTTCAGCAGAGACTTGAGAAGAAATATATCTCCGGCAGGGGGGCCAAGGAGAATGAACTGAAGTCACTCTTTGAAGCCGGAGATATGGAGGGGATTGAAAAAGCTGTCAATATGGAAGGGGCCGAAATCGCGAAAGAGGCAACGGATGCCTATCGTGATCTCGCGCAGTTCCTTCTTATCCGTTATCTTGACGGCAACCGCAAGAAACTCGATGAAAATGGCAATTTCAAGCGTAACGCCTATGGAAGATCGGTTTCTCCGGATTTCCCCGGTTACAATCAGGAATATTTCGATAATATAGTGCGCTCCACTGGCGATCGCTTTCTTGTAAAATAATCCGTATGCAAAGCTGATTATTTCCCAGAGACGGAGTGCTATCATATAGTGTTTAAGAAGTCGTACATTTGTACGACTTCTTAATTTAACACATTATATCCCGTTTTTAAGCGTGCTGTCGAAAGATGCTATTCTTTCATTGAAAGATACGTGGACAATTAATGTCGGTTACTGTTTCTTACAGCTATTTATAAACAGCCGTGGGGGTGATATGAAGGTTGAGGGAAATCAGACCGGGTCGACGTCGTAGTAGATGATGGATGACTTCACATCGGGATTTGAGGCGATAGATGCGAGGATCTGGCGGAGAAGGTCTTTTACTTTCTTCATGGAGGCTCCGGCCTCGATTTTAAGCATGATCGACTGGAGATAGTAGGTGGCTACACGTGATACAAACGGTTTCTCAGGCCCGAGCACCCTCTCTCCAAACACTTTGCGTAGAGCAAGGGTGAATGTCACGGCAGCACGCTCGCAGACCATGACATCCTTGTTTTTGATGAAGATATTGATCACTTTCGTGAACGGTGGATAGGCATAGCGCGCGCGGTCGGCAATCTCCCGTTTATAGTAAGAGGCGTAGTCATGACGTTTCACGAAACCGAGCACCTCATGTGAAGGATTTACCGTCTGTATCACGACAGTGCCTTTCTCTTGCCGGCGTCCGGCACGTCCGGCCACTTGCTCAAGCATATTGAAGGCACGCTCGTTGCTGCGGAAATCCGGAAAATTCAACAGTGTGTCAGCGTTGAGAACTCCCACTACAGTGACATCGCCGAAGTCAAGACCTTTCGACACCATCTGCGTGCCGACGAGTATGTCGGTCTCATGACGTGTGAATTCCTCGATGATCTCCTGATAGGCGTCTTTGTTGCGTGTGGAGTCAAGATCCATTCGTGCCACGCGATATCCCTCAAACTGCTCGTGAACCTCCTCGGCAATCCTTTCCGTGCCGTAGCCGAATATCCGCACGCTGTTCTGACCGCATGCCGGACACAGTTGAGGAAGCATCTGCGAGAATCCGCAGTAGTGGCATCTGATCAGTGCGAGATTCTTATGGTAGACAAGTGAGACGTCGCAGTTTTGGCATTTTGGACTCCATCCGCATTGGTCGCAGACCACGACCGGGGCGAATCCTCTCCGGTTCTGGAATAATATGGCCTGGCGGTGGCCCGACATGGCATCGAGTATTCGGCGGCGCAGAGGTGACGAGATTATCCCTCTGACCTCTTTCTTCTTGCGCATCGCGGCCATGTCGACGATTTCAACATCTGGAAGCTCCGCTCCTTCAAACCTCTCAGTAAGGCTTACGAGCCCGTATTTGCCGCCGGTAGCCTTGAAATAGGTCTCTACAGATGGGGTTGCCGACCCGAGCAGCGACCTGGTGCCATGCATCTGTGCGAGCACCAGTGCGGCGTCGCGGGCATTGTAGCGCGGAGCCGGATCATATTGCTTGAACGATGCCTCGTGTTCCTCATCCACGATCACAAGCCCGAGGGAGGCGAAAGGGAGAAATACCGACGAACGGACTCCGAGCACCACGAGCGGCTCACTGGTGGCGAGCAGACGTCGCCATATGTCCACACGCTCTGAATCGGAAAACTTTGAATGGTAGACAAGCAGACGGCTGCCGAACACCTTGCGCAGCCGGTCGGAGAGTTGGGTGGTGAGTGAAATTTCCGGCACAAGATAGAGCACCTGATGCCCCGCATCGAGAGCCTGTGAGATCAGATGGGTGTAGATCTCGGTCTTTCCGCTCCCCGTCACACCATGTAGCAACTGTATGCTGTTGGTTTTCCATCCGTCAAGAATCTCCTTCAAGGCTGTGTTCTGGGCCGGCGACAGGGGCGCAGCCGACTCTCCGGCATCGCGTGGATCGGAGGAGAAACGGTTGACGCTCTTTTTTACGATCTCCATGATCCCTTTGTCGACAAGACTGCGCAAAACGCCAGGTGTTATACCGGCCGTCTCGAGAAGACGGGATTTCTCCACATCCTTCAACTCCGCTGTGCGGTTGAGCCAGCCCGAGAGATCGAGGTAAGCGATAAGCGCTTTCTCCTGCTGACGGGAGCGTGTCACGAGGCCGAAACATTCATGTAGGCGGTCGCTGTCGCCGCGCTCCATAGTCAGCTTGACGAACGATGTCTTTTTAGGGCGATAGCGTTCCACTACCTTTTCGTCGATTTCGGCAATCCCTTGCTCAAGGAGCTGGTTGACAATCGACGCGACATTCCGGAATCCTGTCTCAGCCTCAATCTCCGATATGCGCATACGTTTCTTCTCCTGGAGGAGCTGTATGACCATGGCCTGACGTTCAGAGAGCCGGAACGGCGTCGACTCGTCGGGCTCGTAATCAGGATTGAGAGATATGAAAGTCTCGCTTTCTGGCTTTAGTCCGGTGGGGACGGCTGCCTTGAATACTTCACCGGGAGAGCAAAGATAATAGTCCGCTATCCAGCGCCAGAGCTTGATCTGGGGGAAGCGGACTATGGGGGAGGAGTCGAGCACAGCCATCACCGGTTTCACCTCATAGCCTTTCGGCGGGATGGAATGGATAGCCTCGACTATGGCCGTATAGAATTTCTTTTTGCCGAACTGCACGAGCACGCGTGAACCAACCTGCGCCTCTCCGTCCATTTCCTCAGGGAGGGAATAGGTGAAGGTGGAATATAGTGGGAGAGGGAGTATGACTTCGGCAAACCTCGTCATCTTATCTGAAGAGATAGGAGAGGTTGATAAACCAGCCTCTTGCCTGGGCGGAATAATTGTCGAGCTTTTTAGTGCGGATCTCGTAGCTTATTCCCCAGGAATAGCCCGCAGAGATCTGGTATTTCTCAAGAAGCTCCACACCGGCCCCACATTGCATCGACACATAGGCGCCGGGATGCTCGAGGGCAGGCTGCTTGTTGGTGCCGACGTTGATGTCGAGCACAGGGCCGCCAAAGACAAAGGGAGCGAGATACTGCTCGAAGCCGTTCATGCGGGTCCATTTGAACTTCAGGTTGAATGGAATCTCGAGCACATGCATCCATACGTTCTGATTGCCGATCCCGTCGGAGCTCCATATCGGATAATCGCCGAAATTGACTTTGGCTCCGTGGAGGTTGTAGCGCAGACCGAGGTCGATGCCGAATCCGATGCCGGGTATCATAAGCTCTCCGGCCACACCTACCTGTCCGCCAGTCAGCCCGGATGTCTTGGCCAGATCCTGCTTCCAGTGGAAGGTGGAGAAATTGACACCGGCGGTCGGGCCCCAGCGGAATTCCGCCGAGGCCGTGAGCGCTGATGCGATTATCAGAGAAAGGATGATAAGTTTCCTGATCATTATGTGAAAGTTAGAAGATTTTGCCTATGGGGCTGCGCCGCGGTCAGAAAAGATATGCGGCTGTGACTGTCCAGTAGTTGTTCTTGGCCTTTACGTTGGCTGTCTCGAGCCAATGCTTGGCGATGTTGTTCATACCGAAGCCATAGCTGCCCTGAATCTGGAGATGCTTCACAAGCTCCACGCCTACACCGACGTTCCATACGGCCTGAACGCCTTTTGTCTGGATCGCATCGGGACCTTTTTCGTTTTTGTTGAGCTTGATGGCTACGGACGGACCTGTGAGAAGGTAGGGCGAAATGATAGAACCTACGATGGGAAGGCCGAACTTATACTTGATGTTGAGAGGAATCTCGAGGAAGTCCTTGCCGATGTTCATGTCTTTCTGCTCCTCCGTGAGTTCGGTGTTCATGCGGGTGTACATGGCGGAAAGATCGAAGCAGAGGCCGATGAGGGGAACCTGGAACTCGGTCATGACACCGAGGGTGTAGCCGCATTTGTTGTCGTCGCCGAAGTTTGCGGCTGCGTTGTTGAGATGGATGCTGTTAAGATTAAGGCCGGCTTTGACGCCGAAACGAAGCTGTGCGTTTGCCACGCCCATACCGCAGAGAACTACGAGAAGCGTGAGAAGAATTTTCTTGTAAGACTTCATTTTCTTTGAATTTTGATGTTTATAAGTGTTTCATGCCACCGGAGGAATGCTCCCGGGCACGCTGGCCGGTGTGGTTGCCGGTCCGTGTTCAGTGTGCAAAGTTAATAAAAATCTTAAAAAGGAAAGGGATTTAAACATTTCTTAATTAAAAATGTGGCGTATGCATCGTTTCTGCCCCCGATTTTTAGTAATTTTGCGTCATTATAGATTTGAAGAAGTCAAAACGACACCTGTTATGGAAGAAAATATAGAAAAGCATACACCGGATATGGCTCCCGAAGTGGAGCCGCAGGCACCACAGACAGATGATACGGCTGTGGAGAGAGTGGAGAAAGACGCGGAGGAGGAGATGAGAGTGACGGAGCGCACCATAGAGATGCTCCGCACTGTGTTCGATCCGGAAATTCCCGTGAATGTCTACGACCTCGGCCTCATATATAAGATAGATTATGAGACAGAGACCAAGACACTTCATGTCGACATGACTCTCACAGCGCCCGGATGTCCGGCCGCCGACTTCATAATGGAAGATGTCAGGCAGAAACTCCTGAGCGTGGAGGGGCCTGAGAAGGTTGACCTCCGGCTTGTGTTCGAGCCGGTGTGGACGCAAGACATGATGAGCGAGGAGGCCAAACTTGAGCTCGGATTCCTGTGATGAGCACATATTTTCTGAGTGATCTCCATCTCGGAGCCCCGTATTTCCCCGATTCAAAGGAATCGGAGCGTCGCATAGTAGCCTTTCTCGACCATATAAAGAAAGACGCATCTGCCATCTATCTTCTTGGAGACATACTTGACTATTGGTATGAGTACCGTTATGTGGTGCCAAGGGGATTCGTGCGTTTTTTCGGAAAACTTGCGGAACTATCTGATGCTGGCATCAGGATCGTATGGATGAAAGGGAACCACGACATCTGGATCTACGATTACCTACCTTCGGAACTTGGCATAGAGGTGGTGGACGGTTCACTTACGGAGGACATTGACGGCCAAAAGTTCTATCTCGCCCATGGCGACGGAGAGGGGAAACAGTCGAGAAGTTTCCGTTTTATACGCTCCCTTTTCCGCAACCGGATATGTCAACGGGCTTTCAGCGCCATTCATCCTCGATGGACTGTGCCTTTCGCCTACCGTTGGAGCCGCCACTCGCGGATGGAGGGGGAGTCGAGGGGACTTCCTGATGACTGTCTTCTTCAGGGGCTGAGAAAATTCGCGAGGGAGTATCACCTCTCTCATCCCGAAATCGATTTTTTTATCTTCGGGCATGTGCATGTGCTTTGTCGCGAGAAGGTGGCAAACGATTGTGAGATGATAGTGCTCGGAGAGTGGATTCATACATTCAGCTACGCGATTTTGGGTGAAAATGGGCTGGAATTAAGGAAATGGAGGGGAATTTAATATGTTTTACAACATATTTCTGTCATTTTGTTCAAAAAAGTTTGGTCAGAACTAAAATAAGGCGTAACTTTGCACCGAACCTAAAAACAATCTTTTTTACCTTAAGATTTTTTACCTGTAGAAACTTATCAAAGGGTGCGACCGTGGCGGTTATCACCCTTTATTTTTTATGTAACCCGGACTTAAAACCTCGTTAATTTTATGATGAAAAACGCCCGACGCCCACCTTTCACTAAGGTGGGCGTCGGGCGTTTTTCATTCTTGTCGGTCGGAATGCCGTCGGCGTTCATTCCTAAGACGATCACGACGTCGGAGCGCGAAGAATGCCAGTATTATCACTATTGTCTCAACTCCGAGAGTTATGTAGAATCTCAAGGCCTGTCCCGATTTCAGCAGGTCGAGGCCGAAATAAAGAGTCATGAAAAGTGCGTAGACAACAAGAAGGGCCGTGACCACTATGTGACGCTGTAGTTTCATAGCGAAGAACTGTTTATCGGTTGTTCATCGGTTGACGCTGATTCTTCTCCTGACGGTGTGGCGCAACGGTATGGTGATTCTGCAGGATTGAACCTCCCGGAGACGATATGGTCGTAGATCTGCAGGCAGGCCATGGCATCGAGCGCGGCATACGACTGCTGCGACGAGGTGAGATGCTCAGCCTCCCAGTTGGTGAGGCGTTGACCTTTGGATATTCGTTGTCCGAAAATCACTGCATATATCTTTGTCAGGCTATTGTCGGCAATGCCATAGTCTTTCACGAAATTCTGGAGTTCGATGAAGCCTCCGGGATTTATGTGGGAGATTTTATTGAGGTTATGGAAATCATCGTGTACGGAAAGTCCGATTTTGAGCACCCCGGGATCCTCAAGCAGATCAATTATAGGCTGCGCGAGGCCGACGTGGTTTATGCGGAACAGATAGCAGACTGTCCGGGTTGACAATTGCACGAGGGAGACGGTGTTAGATTGTCCTTTCCTGAAACTGGGACGTGTCTCCGTGTCGAAGCCGATGATTCCTGAGGCCCTAAGTTCTGATACCGCCGCGACGATCTCCTGCTCATTTTCAATGAGACAGATCTGCCCTTGGAACTGAGCCGCGGGAAGCTTGGCGAGCTGCTCTTTGGAGATTGTGATGACTGCTTGCGATGGTGCGTCAGAATTCATATCGATAATTGGTGAAAAATCTTTCTTCTCTCGAAAAAAAAGGATCCAGATTTTGTTATGCGCTGCAAATATAGTGAAAAAAACCGAGTATTTTCTAAAGAATCGGATAAATCGGTCGAAATATGGTAACTTTTGCGTTTATGGGGCTATATGATTGGCTGATGGCCGCGCCTCCGGAGAGATGCGGCCATCAGCACGCTGTGGGTGTCGTCACACCACCGGCATCTCTGTCCAGAAGGCTTCCGGGAAGTGCCGGGTAAGCCATCGGCGCAGATAGTGTCTGGTGTCATCGCATATGGTTCTGTCTTTGTCGAAGAAAGGATTATATACCACCCCAAATAGATTAATCCCGTAGGTGCGGATGGCGTTGAATGTCAGAAGAGCCAGGTTGATCGATCCGAGTTGCCCTGTGACGGTGACTATTGTCGGGAGCCTATGGTCGCGGATATAATCTGCAGTCATGTATTCCCCTTTTATCGGCACCATAAGTCCGCCGGCCCCCTCTACAAGCACCGTGTCGTATGTGTCGTTGAGGCATTTCGTGGCCTGTGCGATGGCTTCCATGTCGATTTCCACTCCGTCGATAATTGCTGCGAGATGTGGGGATGCGGGATATGACAGGATAACGGGAGCTGTGAGATGCTCACGGTCTGCATCAAGTATCCCGGTTCCCATTATCTTGCGATGGCGCACGATATCCTCGCTCATGCCGGAGTTGCCTGTCTGTATCATCTTCTGTGTGATGCATGTTTTTCCTGTCCCTGCGATTTCCCGTGCGAGCCAGCCGGTGGCATAGCTTTTGCCTACGTCTGTGCCTATGCCTGTCACGAATATTGTCGATGGCCAGGCTGTCTGTCTGAAGTCCATTGTATGATTTTTGAAGTCAGGGGCGATGCAGTGGCGGCAAAACGCCGATCCACCGCATCGCCCCTGAGGGTATTGATGATATTTTTTTACCAAGCGAACATCGGATAGTCGTTCATCATCTCGTTGACTTCCGAACGAACCTGGGCGATCACCTGGGGATCGTCGGCATTGCAGAGCACGCGATCAATAAGTCCGGCTATTGTCTCCATAAGTTCCTCCTTGGCGCCTCTGGTAGTTATGGCGGCTGTGCCGAAACGCAGTCCGGAGGTGAGGAACGGAGAGCGGGTGTCGTAGGGCACCATGTTTTTATTGGCAGTGATATCAGCCTCGACAAGCACTCTCTCAGCCTTCTTGCCGCTCATTTCCGGGAATTTAGGACGCAGATCCACAAGCATGCAGTGGTTGTCGGTTCCATCGGATATGATCTTGTAGCCTCTGCGGATGAGGGCATCGGCAAGAGCGTCGGCATTTTTCTTCACCTGAAGAGCGTATTCTTTCCATTCAGGCTGGAGTGCCTCACCGAAAGCCACGGCCTTGGCGGCTATTACATGCTCAAGCGGACCACCCTGGACACCGGGGAATACGGCAGAATCGAGGAGTGCCGACATTTTCTTGATCTCCCCTTTGGGAGTCTTCTTACCCCAGGGATTGTCGAAATCTTTACCCATCAGAATCATTCCGCCTCGTGGTCCGCGGAGGGTCTTATGGGTTGTGGTGGTCACGATGTGGGCGTGTTTAAGAGGATTTTCCAGGAGTCCGGCGGCGATGAGGCCTGCAGGGTGGGCCATGTCGACCATGAATATCGCTCCGATTTCGTCGGCAACCTTACGGATACGTGCGTAATCCCATTCGCGGCTATATGCGCTTCCTCCTGCTATGATGAGCTTCGGACGCTCCTCGCGGGCTTTCTTCTCCAGCTCGTCGTAATTCACTCGGCCGGTCTCCGCCTCTACGGTATAGCTGATGGGATGGAAGTGGAGTCCGGAGAAATTGACAGGGCTTCCATGGCTGAGGTGTCCGCCGTGGCTGAGGTCCATTCCCAGGAATTTGTCGCCGGGCTGCAGACAGGCCATGAAGACAGCCATGTTGGCCTGTGCTCCGCTGTGGGGCTGTACGTTCGCCCATTCAGCGTCGAAGAGTTTTTTCGCGCGCTCTATGGCGAGGTTTTCAGCTTCGTCGACCACTTGGCAGCCGCCGTAGTAGCGGTGTGCCGGATATCCCTCGGCATATTTGTTGGTGAGGCATGACCCCATTGCGCGCATCACCTCGTCGCTCACGAAGTTCTCGCTGGCGATAAGCTCGATGCCGCGGCGCTGGCGCAGATGCTCGCGGTCAATGATGTCGAAGATTTCGTTGTCTCTCTGCATAACTGATTGATGTTAATGGTTAATAGATTAGTTTTAAGGCCGGATAGAAAGCAGTAAAGCTTTTCTTATCCACCGAAATTGTCGTAGTGTATTGATGAGGGCTCGACTCCGAGATTGTAGAGCATGTTGTTGACAGCGTTGCTCATCGGGCCGGGACCGCACATGTAATATTCTATGTCTTCAGGCGCTTCGTGGTCTTTGAGATAGTTCTCATACATGACCTGATGCACGAATCCGGGTGTATATGCCACGCCTGCGGCATCGGCAGCCGGATCGGGACGGTCGAGGGCGAGATGGAACTTGAAGTTGGGGAAATCCCTCTCCAGCTGGAGGAAGTCCTGTAGATAGAACACTTCGTTGAGGGCGCGAGCGCCATAGAAATAATGCATCTTGCGGTCGGTGGTGTGGAGTGTCTTGGTCATCCACATTATCTGTGCCCGGAGCGGGGCCATGCCGGCGCCGCCGCCAACCCATATCATCTCCGCCTTGGAGTCGACGATTGGATGAAAATCACCGTAAGGACCGCTCATTAGAACCTTATCGCCGGGTTTGAGCGAGAAGATATATGAAGAGGCTATGCCGCAGGGCACATCCTGGAAGCCAACCTGTGGTTTCGGTTTGAACGGAGGTGTGGCGATACGTACGGTAAGCATTATGCGGTCGCCTTCCTCAGGATAGTTGGCCATGGAGTATGCGCGGACGGTCTCCTCTGTGTTCTTAGCCTTGAGAGTGAAGAGCCCGAACTTCTCCCACGCCGGGAGATATTCATCGCCGATGAGGCTCTTATCGATGTCTCCGTCGTAGGTCATCTCGTATTTCGGAATTCGGATCTGCGCGTAAGATCCCGGGATGAAGTTCATATGTTCTCCCTCAGGCAGCTTGACTATGAATTCCTTGATGAATGTAGCCACGTTGCGGTTGGAGATTACTTCGCATTCCCATTCCTTCACGTCGAGCGCTGCTGGATCTACTGCGATCTCCATATCGCTCTTTACCTTCACCTGGCATCCGAGTCTCCAGTGGTCTTTCATCTGTTTGCGCGTAAAATGCACGGCTTCCGTGGGAAGCATGTCGCCTCCACCCTCGAGCACCTGCACCTTGCATTGTCCGCAGCTTCCTTTTCCACCGCAGGCGGAAGAAAGATGAACTCCGCCGTCGGCGAGGGTGGAGAGGAGCGACTTCCCGCTGGGGGCCTTTACGGTTTTCTTGCCCGAGTTGATCGAGATGGTGACCTCACCGGAGGCCACGAGCCAGTTTTTGGCAAGCAGAAGCACGATCACGAGCACGAGCACAATCACTAAGAAAATCAACGCCGCCACGACGACTGAGTTCCAGTGTATCATATTCAGTAATGACATATTGGTTTTAAATTTTGATTCCGAGGAAGCTCATGAAGGCGATGCCCATGAGTCCGGTGATTATGAATGTGATGCCTATGCCTCTGAGCGGGGCTGGAATCTGATTGTAGGCCAGGCGTTCGCGAATGGCGGCCAGGCAGGTGATGGCGAGAAGCCAACCTATGCCCGATCCGGCGCCGTAGACGGTGGCTGTCCAGGCATTGGTGAATTCTCTCTGCTGCATGAAGAGCACGGCGCCAAGAATAGCGCAGTTCACGGCTATCAGTGGCAGGAAGATTCCCAGCGATGAATAGAGCGAGGGGGAGTATTTCTCGATAGCCATCTCAAGAATCTGCACAAGTGCCGCGATCACTGAGATAAACATGATCAGACCCAGGAAGCTGAGATCGGTGTCGGCATATTCCTCACCGAGCCAGCTGAGCGCACCCGGCACAAGGATATACTGGTTGATGCACCAGCACACAGGCAAAGCGATTATCAGCACGAAGCTGACGGCCACACCCAGGCCGAAGGCTGTCTTCACGTTCTTCGACACGGCAAGATAGGAGCACATGCCGAGGAAGTAGGCGAATATCATGTTGTCGATGAATATCGACCGGATAAACAGATTTAGATTTTCCATAACTTGGTGTTATTGTCCGATTTCGGGAGTTTGCTGGTTATTCCTGAAGGTCTTTGTTGCGCGAGCGGTGCACCCATATGATGCATGCCACGGTGATCAGTGCCATCGGAGGCAGGATCATGAGACCGTTGTTCTGATATCCGTGTTCATAGGCCCACTGCGGAATCACCTGGAAACCAAGGAGCGTTCCGCTGCCGAGCAGCTCGCGGAAGAAAGCTACGATAACCAGGATTATACCATAACCGAGGCCGTTGCCTATGCCGTCGAGGAACGAAGCCCACGGACGGTTGGTGCTGGCGAACGCCTCAAGACGTCCCATGATGATACAGTTGGTGATTATCAGGCCAATGAAGACCGAGAGCGCCTTGCTCACCTCATAGTTGTAAGCCTTCAGCACCTGGTCGACAATCACAACGAGGGCGGCTACGACCACGAGCTGCACTATGATTCGTATGGATGTCGGGATGGTGTTGCGTATAAGGGATATGATCACGTTGGCAAGAGCGAGCACAGCGGTCACGGAAACTGCCATCACAAGCGCAGGCTCAAGCTTTGCGGTCACCGCCAGGGCGGAGCAGATTCCCAGCACCTGCACGATTACCGGATTGTCTTTCGATAGAGGATTGACGAGAGGCAGTAATGATTTGTTGACGTTCATATGCGGGGATTCTTTTAATTCTTGTTAGACTGAAGATTCTTCAGGAATGCCGTGTAAGGCTCCAGGGAGTCGAAAAGCATTTTCTGCACACCTTGGCTTGTGATCGTGCCGCCGCTTATGGCATGCACCCAGGCTTTTCCCTGAGGCTCCTTTCCGGTCTTTACCACTGCCACAGAGGTGAAGGCTCCATCGGAGGTGAAGATATCCTTCCCTTCAAACTGATCACTGAAGGCGGGTTTCTCTATTTCGGCACCGAGGCCGGGAGTCTCGCCCTGATGTGCGAAATAGGCTCCGTAGATAGTGTCGCCGTTGGCATCGAAAGCTATATAGCCCCAGATCGGACCCCACAGTCCGGCTCCATATACGGGGATAATGTATTTCAGACCGTCGGAAGTGGTGCATTCAAACACAGGGAGCAGCCGGCTGTCGGCCGGTTTCTTGGATTCTATCGCCACGTTGACGTTGAATGCGTCAGTCCCCGCATCGGTCTTTTCTCCATTGATATTTACTATATAGCTTGTCTGTATGTGGTCGGAGAAGAGATCGGCCACACTTTGGCCTTGTGTGGGCACTATCCTTGCTGCGGCGAGGATCTGGCGCTTGGTGTCGTTGTTGATGTTCTCCACCTGCATAGGCCGCAGAGCCTGGTAGACTACCGAGAGCACCACTCCCACCAGGAGCACAAGCACTACGGAGTAGATTATAGTGTAGGTGTTGCTTTGTCTGTTCATATCGGGAGTGTTTTTATTGATTCTTTACAATGGCCCGGCGCATACGGCGGTTGATGTTGGCGTTGACCACACACCAGTCGATGAGCGGAGCGAAACAGTTTAGGAGAAGCACGGCGAGCATCGCGCCCTCGGGATACCCTGTGTTGTAGCAGCGTATGATTATGGCCACGGCACCGATGAGGAATCCGTAGATATATTTGCCGATTTCCGTGCGACATGCGGTGACGGGATCGGTGGCCATGAAGACTATGGCGAAAGCAAAGCCTCCGAGGCAGAGCTGCTCAAGGGGGGAGAGGTAGGTGACGGGATAGAGGGGTGTGGCGAAATGGTTGGCGATCACCGACATCAGCAGCCCTCCGGCCACTCCGGATATGATGATGCGCCAGGAGGCTATGCCTGTGGCGAGAAGAATCACCATACCTATAATGATGCAGAGTGTGGAAGTTTCGCCCCATGAGCCGGGATAAAGACCAAGGAACATCTGGCTCAGATCGAGAGGCGCGCCAAGAGTGCCGAGCACTTCGGCAGGTCCGTCGGATGCCGCGAGCTGTCCGAGTGGAGTGGCTCCGGAGAATCCATCGACCGCTTTATCATCGCCGAGCGACACGAAGACATGGTCGCCGCTCATCTGGGAGGGATAGGCGAAAAAGAGGAAAGCACGCGTGACAAGGGCCACATTGAGGAAGTTGTAGCCTGTGCCGCCGAACACTTCCTTGGCAAAGATCACGGCGAAGGCCACGGCCACGGCGAGCATCCAGCTGGGTGTCGAGACAGGGCAGATCATCGGAATGAGTATGCCTGATACTAAAAATCCTTCCTGAATCTCATGACCGCGGATCTGGGCTACTATGAATTCGATGCCCAGACCGACAATATAGGCCGTAAGAATCTGGGGAAGCACGGCCCACAGTCCGTAGAAGAAGAGATGGAACAGGCCGTGGTCGGCGTCGCCGACGGCTATCGCATGCTGAAGCCCCACGTTCCACATGCCGAAGAGGCAACAGGGAAGCAAGGCTATCACCACCATTATCATGGTGCGCTTCGAGTCGTTGGCATCGTGGATGTGCACACCCGAGCGCGACGTCTCATTAGGGGTGAAAAGAAAAGTGTAGAAGCCGTCGAAAACGGAATGCAGGCTGGAAAATTTCCCGCCCTTCTCGAACTGCGGCTTGACACTGTCGATTTTTTTCTTTAATCCTTTCATCTATTGTTCTGGATATGTTTGGATGTTGATGTCTTTTGGATTGACGGCGCCCAGCGCGTCAGGAAAGCTCCTTGCGCAGGTTGTCGAGTCCTTCCCTCACGATTTTCTGGAGCTCGATCTTGGAGGTGTCGACAAACTCCGGAAGTGCGAAATCCTCGGGAGCCACCTCATATATTCCCAGTTTCTCCATGCGGTCTATGTCGCCGGCTATGATTGCTTTCAGGAGATATTCGGGATATATATCGAATGGGAATACCTTGTCATATTCTCCACTGAGGATCATGGCGCGATGTCCCCCCTTGATTCGTGCGTCGAAATCGAAAGGTTTGCCGAGTCCGCGCAGGAATGCGGGAAAACTTCTCTTTACACTGAATTTCGCGGGATTGACGGATGCCCATCCCATGAATTCATCGGCGTGCGAGCCTTCAGGAATCACGGTGATCTGTCGGTAAGGATAGTGAAGGAAACCCTCTTTGTCGATCTTTATTCCGGTCAGGACGTTTCCGGAGATTATGCGGATATCGTCTGTGGTGGAGAGATTGCCCTCAAGTAAAGATGCAACCGACGCCCCCGTCATTGTTCTGACGAGATGTGGATCTTTCACACAAGGGCCTGTAAGGGCTACAGTCGTGTGATAATCCGCCACCCCTTTTGTGCAGAGTATCCCTATTCTGGCGGCTGTGGCCGCATCGAGAGCCCAGACTGTCTCTCCCTTGTTGACGGGGCGGATGGCCGCTATCTGGGTGCCGACATTGCCGGCTGGATGCGGGCCCTCGAACTCCACTGTCTCCGCGGCACGTGAAGAAATGCCTGATCCGGCCTTGACACCAAGATATACTTTCCCCGATGTGAGACGGGCGAGGCATTCAAGACCTTCCTCGAGATGAGAGGCAAGTTCGGAATCAAGCACAGGCGCGGCAAGCGGCGCTGTGTCGAAAGCGGTGACGAATATGTCACGGGGCATTGTTGATGTTTCAGGTACGATGTCGAAGGGGCGCTGTCTCATCATAGCCCAAAGCCCGCTTGAGAGCATAGCATTTCTGATCTCTTCAGGAGAAGAGGCTTTCCCGAAGTCGCGGGCGGTCTCTTCCTGTTGCTTGCGGACACTGATAAATTCAATGTGGCGGCGTTCGCCGCGTCTCACTTCTTCCACCTGACCTGCCACGGGCGATGTCAGGCAGATTGTTCCTGTGGCCTTGTCTTTCATCAGCGGATCGCCGGCGTTAACCTTGTCGCCGGGTTTCACGACAGCCTTCCATACAGGCCCGGGGAAATCGTCAGGGCAGACGGCAAAAAGAGTTGTCTTGTTGTCATCAGTCACGGCAGAAGAGGGCGCTCCCTTCATGGGAATGTCCAGACCCTTCTTTATACGTATGATTTCAGCCATAAGTTAGATAAATGTTTGCCCATGTCCGGCAGCCAGAGGGTTGATTTCGGCTCATGGAGCAGTGGTATTTTTGTAATCTGGTGCAAAATTACTAATTATCGGCGTGGTATGCAAAGAAGTGATTTGGAAACTGATAAAATTTTTTATCAAAAGTCGGAATATGCTGTGTCGCGATAAAAAAAAGACTTCCGCATCCGGTAAGGATGCGGAAGTCTTTTTTTCATGCCGTGAGGCAGGAATTATTCCTTAAGACCTTCCACGAATTTGCGGTAAGCCTCGTTCTGAGGATCGAGTTCAAGATACTTGTTGAAATATTCCTTGGCCTTTGTCACGTCTTTCTGGTCGAGATAGTAGTTGCCCATGTAGTTGTACATCAGCTTGGCGTCGTTGCTGTAGCGCGCGCGGTTCTCACTTGCCTCAAGGAGCTTTATGGCCTCAGTGTAGAAAGGCACGGCGGCTGATGCAACCTGATCTTCCGCAGCTTTCTGCATTGCGATGTCACCGTCAAACTTGATGGGCTTGTAGTTGTCGGGCAGTATCTCGTGTGCCTTGGTGGCATAATCCTTGGCGATGCCGTAATATTTTTCGGCGGCGGCAGGATCCTTGGTCTTGTTCTCCACTCCGGCGTAGAAAGCGAATGTAGCCTGCTGGATGAAGTCGTTGTACCCGGGCTTCTCTGAGTTGGCGATGAATCCCTCGTATGTGTCAGAAGCCTTTGAAAGGTTATTCTCCTCCACATAGGTCATTGCAAGCTGTTTGTAGAATTCCGGGTTCTTAGGATCCTCGGCGATAGCCTCCTCGAGTACGGCCTGTGCCTCCTGGGGACGTTCGGCTGAGTTGAACTCCTGGGCGATCAGGATATAATCGATAGGAGCGAATTTATTATCCTTGGTTGCTTTGTGGGCGGAATAAAGGGCCTCGGCCATCGGAAGCAGTTTGTCGCTCATCTCCTTGATCTGGGCGGCGTTCATGAACTGATAGCGCTGCGCGGTGAAGTTGGAGGGGTTGGCCTGGAGAAGGGCAGTCGAATAGTCGTAGCCTTTCTGATAGTCGCCGCCATAGAAGAGAAGGAATGCGTAGCGGTCTTCGTCCTGTTTGAAATGGTTGGGGTTCTTTACATAGTTGCCATACTGTGTGGCAGCTTCGGCAAACTGGCCGGCATTATAATATGCGTTGGCTATCTCACGCTGAGCGAGGGCGGAGTTGGGGTTGAGCGCGAGCAGTTTGTTGAGCATGTCGATGGCGAACTGTGGATTGACCATAGTGAAAAGGTTGGCATATTTCACGTATGCCTCGATGGCGTCCTGATTATAGTTGGCGGCCATCTCGTATTTCGCAGCCGCACCACCGAAGTCTTTGGCATCTTTCTTCACGTCGCCTTCGAAGAGATAGATGTCGGCATCCTTCATGTCGATCTTGCGGGCTTTCTCAAGACGCTTGTCTATCTCTTTCTGGTAAGCCACAGGATCAGCTTCGTAGTATGCGCGAGCTATCGCTATCTGCAGGGGGGCGCTTTTCTTTACAAGCTTCTCGGCCTGCTTGAAAAGTTCCTCAGCACCTTTCTTGTCGTTCTTCTTCAAATCGATACCACCGAGTCCGACATAATTGAACGCGAAATCGGGATTGGCCTGCTTGCCTTCGTTGAAGTATTTGGCGGCTTCCTCCTGGTTCCCTTCGCTGAGAGCGATAAGGCCGAGATAGTAGTTGGCTTTCGCCTTGTCTGTGCCAGAATTGTTCATGTTGCGAAGCAGAAGCTCCTTGGCATTCGACAACTGGTCGGCTTTGTAGTACTCCTCGCCCTCCTTGTGGGTCTGAGCCAGCGTTGAGAGAGCGGCGCCTGCAAGAAAGGCGGCTGTGAGAATGAATCTGAATTTCATTTTTATGTCTTTTTTAATTCGATTTTCTGTTTGTTGTCGTCTCCTGTGATTATCGGTGCTTTGCGTCTCTCCTTAAGATGTGCAGGAGTGGGACGCCCCTTTATAATGTCTGGAGGTTCTAAAAGGTTTAACGAAAAATTCCTCCGCCTTATTATGGAGATGCGGAGGAATTAAACTTTAGTAACGTAAAATTTTTATTATCTTATGCCGCTGGTGAGGGTATCTCCGGCTAAATATCATTTCAGCTCGACAACCCTCGGATTCATCTGGTAGGGGAGGATGCCTGTCTTGGTAATGATTTTCTGTCCTACGAAGCCTGTCATGAAAACATAAAAACTATGCATCACTGTCGAATTGCTGGCTGTGGAAATCATGTATACTTTTCTGACCAGAGGATACTCTCCGGAGTAGATATATGCCTGATATGGTTTGAAAGCGACCGGGCTGAAATCATTTTCTTGCGTAGGATTGCTTATCTTGATGATATTGACTTCCGACGTAAGCTGCGAAGCGATCGTGTCGTTCTCATTCTGATAGTCTTCCATACGCTGATCCATCGGCACTTTCTTAGCGACGCTCAGATCATCGCCGAGCCAGCTCACACTTATGACTCCGAGAGCGTCAGGGTCGGTCTTTACCACATCAAACACCTGTGCATTGTTTTCCTGTGCGAAAGTATTGGCCGTCTCAGAGAGTTTCTTCCCCTCGGGAAGGAATTTATCCTTCAGATAGCTCACTGTTGATGATTCGGCGTTGTCGAAGACAACCTTGATTGCTGTCGTGTCGTTGCCTGCAAGCTGATCCCACCGTGTGATCTTCCCATTTAGGATGTCGCCAACCTCTGTCATGGAAAGGGCGCCCACAGGATTCTTTTTATTTGTGATCAGCGCAACCGCGTCGACTGCCACACATTTCTGTCTCACCACGCGTTTGTATTTAGATTTCATGTAGTCGATCTGATCTTTCGTCAGCTCTCGCGTGGCGATTATGGCCTGGGTTCCGTCAGCCATAAGGGTGTCGATGGCTGCCCCTTCGCTGACATAGAAGGGAATGATCGACGACTGAGGATAGGAGTATTCGAAGACTTCGATCTCCTCGTCAAGGATGTTGCGGAATCCGTCGTCGCAAAACACTGTTGCACTCCCTGACGCATATTCCCCGCGTTTGACGGGTGTGCATGCAACGGCTCCGGCCACAGCTGCTGTCAGAAGCAGTGCGGTGCGGAGCTTTGTGAATATATTCTTGTTCATTATTCTTTCGGTATTTGAAGGTTGCTTTCAGCAGTCGTTATCCGTATTGTGTGAATCTCCGGGATGCTGCCGGATCATATTGTCTGTCAGTTCATCCCTTTGTACAGTCGGATACCTCTCCATATACCATACACGCAGAGGAGTCCTCCGCAAGCATAGCTTATGGTCGCATTGTCGATATTAAAGACATCGAATATGAAAAGCAGCCCTACGGCCACATATACAATCACCATGAATATTCCGAATACAAGACGGCCGCCCTTGGGCATGTTGCCGTTATAATTGTTGTTGCTCATAACTTAGATGTTTTTAAATGTTCTATCTTTTTAACAAATCAGGTTAATGTATGTTCAGCTCCGTTAGATAATTATCGTCAGTAATTCCCTCATGTTTCAAAGATAAAAAAAGAAGAGACCCGCATGGGAGCGAGTCTCTTCTTAATATCGGTGCGCTCACAGAGTGAGTTGTTGTTACTGCTGAGCGAGCTTGAAGACAACGGGGAGTGTGAAGTATGAACGTACAGCCACACCGTTGTTCTTACCGGGCTGCCATTTCGGCATCTTCTTGACTACTCGGATGGCCTCGCGGTCAAGGTCTTTGTCAACTCCTTTTATAACATCGGCAGCACCGATGGAGCCATCTTTCTCGACCACGAATTTTACAATAACTTTACCCTGGATATCATTCTGCTGAGCTGCTTCCGGATAGCGGATATTGTTACCGAGCCATTTCATGAGGGCAGACATGCCACCCGGGAACTCAGCCTGCTGCTCTACAGCGACGAAGATTTCCTCCTCCTTGGGCTTCTCAGGTTCGGGCTCCTTTACGACAACCTGCTCCTGAACTGCCTTGAATTTGTCGGCATCGTCAGAACCCTCCTGGTTGACAACGCCACGGGCGGTGTTGTCTTCCTTCTGGGTCTCCATGTCCATCACCTCATTCTTCACCTTGTCGGCGTCGACGATGGCGATCTGGGTCACCTGAACGGTGGCGAGCACTTCCTCAGGCACCTCGATCTCGGGCTGCTCGAATTTCTGCTCCTCTGGTTCGGGTTCGGGTTCCGGCTCCTCTTCCTGAGCGAGAAGTTCGGCCGCAGCCATCTTCTCGCGCTGTTCCTGAAGAGCTATCGCCTCCTGCTCCGCCTTATAATCGGAATACTTGGAGTAAGCGATGATAAGGAAGAACACTACTATCAGACCTATCAGAGTATACAATGCGGCAAGGTTATGGCGTTTGTCGCTTTCTTTACGGAGCTGATATGCGCCGAACTCTTGGTTTTTGTCGGCAAATACCAGGTCGCGCCATTCCTTAGATGTCAGATCTACATTTCTATTAGCCATTTTCGTTTTCTGCTTTAAGTGTTAATAAATCTGTCATCAGTTGCCGTGATTTCTGTTCTGATAATCTATCAGCATCACAGAGTCAGCACGGGTCATGTTGTCAATCTGATACTTCGATATGGAGTTGATCTGCATCTCGTCAAGAATCTCCACGAGGCTGCCGAAAGAAGCCTGGGGTGTGGATTTGATGATTATGACGGGTTTCTTGAGGTTCTCGTTCTTACGGATGGCGCTTGCAGCCTCGTCATACTTGGCCTGGGCTTTCTCGCGTCCGTCTTTCGTCTCGAGACTTCCGAACTCACCGTTAGCATACTTCTCCTTTATCTTGTTGATCTCGTCAAGCACTTCCTTGTTTCTCTTCTGGATGATCTCGCGGATGCCGCGGGCTGTGTGTTTGCCAGCCTTTATTTCATCTGTGAGGAACTCGGACTTCTGCATGTTGTTGTTCTCGGGGATTACAACACCACCGGGGCCGAACATGCCGGCGTCGCCACCGGGCTTCCCGAAATAGTAGTACACTTCGTTCACCACTTTCCCGTTGACAGAGTCAACATCGAGCGATCCGGCTTTCCTCTTGGCGTCGATGATGATGGTCACAGCATCGTCGGCCGAAGCCTGCGACATGTTTTCCTGATTCTCGACCTTCTCATTGGAGGGGAGCGCTATGGTGAGCGTCTGTGATTTGATCATTGTCGTACAGAGCATGAAGAACGTGATGAGCAACATGTTCATGTCGACCATAGGCGTGAAATCCACGCGAATTGTCATTTTTTTCTGGGCGCCTTTCTTCTGCTTGCCACCAGAGCTTTGTTGAACTTCTGCCATGATTATTCTCCTGCTTTAAGTGCGGTCAAAAACGTAAATTTGTTCATGTGGATGGTCTGGAGGTTGTCCATCACCAGGTGAACCACGTCGAAGGAAGTGTTTTCATCTGCTTTGATGGCCACACCGGTGCCGTCTTTGATGGCCTGTGCCAGATTGTCGTTTTCTGTCTGGCGGAGAGCCTTCATCCACATCTGGAATTCATTCAGGTTGTTTTCACCTGCGCTTGGTGAAATGGGTATGCCGGTGACGTGGTTCTTGTCAGTATCCTCGCCTTGCATCCATTTATCCATCTTTGTCTGGCCTTCCTGCTGGTCGGCGAGGTTAAGGAACTCGCCCATCTGCTGGAGGGGGACTCCGAAGGAGCCAAGTTTCGCGAAAGCCTGCTTCTGTGCAACTGTGAAGTTGACTTTATTCTTATGCGATTCGTTGTAGATTTCGCTTACCTTGTCGAGCAGCGCCATTCTCATCTTCTCGTTGCTCCAAGCTGATGAGGTGTCGTTGTTCATAGTAAGCCAAACCTTTCCTTCCGGGCTTACAAGCACCTGTACGAAGTTGGTCTCCTGCACTTTCTCGGTCGACACCGAGGGCGGGGTCACGACTGTGACAGGTTCTTTCTGAAGGAAGGTCGAAGTCAACATGAAGAAGGTAAGGAGCAGCACCGTCACGTCACTCATCGCCGTCATGTCGATGAATGTGCTTTTTCTTGCTATTTTTACTCTTCCCATATTGCTATAAACTTATTCGGTTAGGTAAATTGTGATTTGTCTCGCTCACACAAATTATTTGTGGGTAGCAGCGAAAGTAGCTACGATTGAGAAACCGATTTCGTCGATAGCGTAGGTAAGGTTGTCGATCTTGTTGGTGTAGAAGTTGTAGGAGATTACGGCGAAAGCACCGGTTGCGATACCGAAGGCGGTGTTCACAAGGGCCTCGGAGATACCGGTGGAGAGCTCTGTTGAGTCAGGAGAACCGGAAGCTGCAAGAGCCTGGAACGATTTGATCATACCCATAACGGTTCCGAGAAGACCGACGAGAGTACCGAGAGTTGTGAGGGTTGCCACGATGGGAAGGTTCTGGGAAAGAGAAGGCATCTCGAGGGCAGTAGCCTCCTCCACTGCGTTGCGGAGGGTTGTGAGTTTCTGCTCTTTGCTGAGAACGGTGTTGGCGTCCATCTCTTTGTACTTCACGAGTGTGTTGTAGACAACGGAAGCAACAGAGCCTTTCTGCTTCTTGCAACGGTCCATGGCAGCGTCGATGTTGTTCTTTGCAAGGTCAGCCTTGATGTCGGCAACGAATTTTGTTGTGTTGCCTTTGCCGCTTGCGGAGCTGATGGCGATCCAACGCTCGATCGAGAGAACGATCACAGTGAGAAGAAGAGTCATCAGGATAGGCACGATGAAGCCGCCTTTGTAGACAGTACCTGCGAGGTTGAGGGGATGGCCGGCGGGATCGTTGCCCTCGAAGTTGCTGGGAGCACCCATTGCGAAGAGGAAGATACATACTGCTGCGATGGCGCATGCGATGATCACGAGGAAGGCGTTGCGGATGCCGCGAACGTTACTGATTTTCTCTTCCTTTTTCACTTTGGCTGCTACTGAAGAAGGAGCCTGAGGCTTGGGATTCTGAGATTCCATAATGTTACTTGGTGTTTGTTTGTTGATTAAAGATTTATGTTTTTTTGAGTTGTCGTGGTTTGTCCGATTCATTCCCTTGTCTTCGCCGGTATGAGTTTTTCATGCCGTTCATACGATTGTTGCCTTAGGAATCTATTGACACTGCAAAATTACAATTTTATTTGAAAAAGCCAACACTTTATTGTCGAAAAAAATCTTTTTTGGACGGTCATATATATATAAAATATGTGAAATGCTCCATTTTTCTCCTTTAAAGAATTGATTGTGTATGGAGGAAGTCCGTCTCCCGGCTGGGATGACGGCCTTCCTCCATCAAGGGGCCGGAGGCCTCGCGGAGGCTCCGGTATTGGTTCATGTCACTGTACGGCTGCCACTCCGGGAAGTGTTTTCCCTTCGATGGCCTCGAGCAGTGCGCCTCCACCTGTTGAAACGTAGGAAACGCTGTCGGCGAGTCCGAACTTGTTGACGCATGCCACGGAGTCGCCTCCGCCTACGAGTGAGAAGGCGCCGTTCTCGGTGGCTTTCACGATAGCCTCGGCGATGGCGCGTGATCCTGCGGTGAAGTTGTCAAACTCGAATACTCCGGCAGGTCCGTTCCAGAGGATAGTCTTCGAGGGGATGATGGCGGCCTCGAAAGCCTTGCGTGTCTCGGGTCCGGCATCAAGACCTTCCCATCCGTCGGGTATGTCGTTGGCGGGGCAGATTATGGTCTTGGCGTCGTTGCTGAAGCTGTCGGCTGCCACGCAGTCTGTGCCGAGGATAAGGTTCACACCTTTCTCTTTAGCCTGTTTGATGATGTCGAGAGCCAGGTCGAGCTTGTCGTCTTCTACGATCGACTGACCGATCTTGCCACCCTGGGCCTTTGCAAATGTGTAGGTCATTCCTCCGCAGAGTATGAGGTTGTCTACCTTGTTCATGAGGTTCTCGATGATGCCGATCTTTGTGGACACTTTCGAGCCGCCCATGATGGCTGTGAAGGGACGCTTGATATCTTTGAGGATGTTGTCGACGGCCTGCACCTCTTTCTCCATGAGGAATCCGAGCATCTTGCTGTCGTTGTCGAAGTAGTCTGCGATCACGGCAGTGGAGGCGTGCTTGCGGTGGGCTGTGCCGAATGCATCGTTTACATATACGTCGGCGTAGCTTGCGAGGGTCTTGGCGAACTCTTTCTGGCGCTCTTTCATCTCTTTCTTGGCAGCGTCATATGCGGGATCTTCCTTGTCGATGCCTACGGGTTTACCTTCCTCCTCGGGATAGAAGCGGAGGTTTTCGAGAAGAAGCACTTCCCCGGGCTTGAGCTCGGCGGCTGCTTCAGCGGCCTTCATGCAGTCGGGCACGAATTTCACGTCGGTGCCGAGAGCCTTTGCCACGTCTTCGCGTATCTGTGAGAGGCTGTATTTCATGTTGACCTTCCCTTTGGGCTTGCCCATGTGCGACATGAGGATGAGGCTTCCGCCGTCGGCAAGGATTTTCTTAAGAGTGGGGAGCGCTCCGCGGATGCGGGTGTCGTCGGTGATATGGCCGTTTTCGTCGAGGGGCACGTTGAAGTCTACTCTGACGATGGCCTTTTTACCTGCGAAATTGTAATTATCGATTTTAGCCATTGGGTTAATGTGTTAAAATATGACTTTGTTTTGTGTTTTTACCTTAATTGCAATAGTAATCCAAATCGAACAGATGTATGCTTATTCTTGATTTGAATAGCCGCATACAGTCTATTGCCGAAACTGAGTCGCAAAGATAATGATTTTTGTCGGATTTGACAACAATTATGCGAATGAATAAAAAAATGAGTAATTTTGCGGTGTTATCAGAGATCAAGGCGCCGATTTGCGGCGTCGGGATTGTTTACGCACGTATGCGCGTAGGTGAAATCTTCAGATGTAATAATATCATCTTATGGAAAAAATATATTCCCCTTCAGAGAAAGCGTCCGCTCTTTATCAGGCGGTCTATGGCGATCTCCCTGTCGCGGAGGCGCTCCCAGCGGCAGGATCCGGACGCCGTTATTTCAGGCTGAGCCATGGCGGACGGCCGTCGGTCGTGGCTTGTGTGGGCGATGATGTCGGCGAGAACAATTGTTTCGTGGCCCTTTCGCGTGCATTTTCCGGGGAGGGGTTGAATGTGCCTGAGGTCTATGCCGTCTCGCCCGACGGGCTATGCTGTCTCCAGAGTGATCTCGGCGATATGCAGCTTCTGCCGCTGCTTTCCACAGAACGCCGCATCGGGCTCGCCGAGAAGTCGCTCGAAGCACTTGTCGGTCTTCAGACGGTCGACGAGAGTGTCTGGGGCGACGCTGTCGTGGCCCGTCCTTTCTCCCGGCGGCTTGCCATGTGGGATCTCAACTATTTCAAATATGAATTTCTTAAGCCCTCGGGCATCGCTTTCGACGAGGAACGACTCGAGGATGATTTTTCCGCGTTGTGTGATTCAATCCTGGATATCGACCGTCGGCAGTGGGGGTTCATGTATCGTGATTTCCAGAGCCGCAATGTCATGATCCGCGATGACGAGCCATGGATGATAGATTTCCAGGGTGGTCGTCTTGGGCCGCTTGCCTATGACGCGGTCTCTTTTCTTTGGCAGGCCAAGGCCGGTTTTTCGGAAGAGGAGCGCCGTCATCTTCTGTCGGTTTATGCCGGGAAACTCGCCTCTGTCAGGAATCTCGACGCCTCCGATGTGGTGGAGGCCGCGGGGCGCCTGACTCTTCTCCGGATTCTTCAGGTGCTCGGGGCCTATGGATTCCGCGGACTGGTGGAGAAGAAGTCGCATTTCATAGAGAGTATTCCGGCAGCTGTGGCTAATCTCGGATCGCTGTGTGCTTCGGGTAGTCTCGACATGTATCCTGAGATCAAGAGCGTGGCTGTGCGTCTGGCGTCGAGCCGATTTGCCGGAACTGCGCAAGGCGCCGGCTTGACGGTCAGGGTGTTCAGTTTCTCATATAAAAAGGGGGGATATCCGGAGGATCTCAGCGGCAATGGTGGCGGTTTCATGTTTGATTGCCGAGGTATGCATAATCCCGGACGCTATGACATCTATAAGCCGCTGACGGGTCTTGACCGTGAGGTGATTGATTTTCTTGAAGATCGTGGCGAAGTACAGCGTTTCGTTGATTGTGCGATTGAGATGGTGCTCCCTTCTGTGAGGAGATATGAGTCGCGTGGGTTCAGGTCGCTTCAGGTTGGATTCGGATGCACCGGCGGCCGTCACAGATCGGTGTACTGCGCGGAACGTTTCGCCGGAATCGTGGCCCGCGAATGTCCGGGAGTCACTGTCATAGTGGAACACAGGGAGCAGGGGATGACAAGGAGGGTGGATGCCGGAAGTGATAGGTGAGCATATTAAAAAGAGAAGGGAAGTTTAATAAAGTGAGAATATGAAAGCGATGATACTTGCGGCGGGTCTCGGCACGAGGCTGCGTCCATGGACAGAACACCATCCCAAGGCGCTTGTGCCTGTAAAGGGAGTCCCGATGCTCGAGCGTGTGATTGTGAAACTCCGCGGTGAAGGGTTTGACATGATTGTGGTCAATGTGCATCATTTCGCGGACCAGATTAGGGATTTCCTGTCTTCGAGAGATTTCGGGGTGAGGGTAGCCGTTAGCGATGAGAGCGGTTGTCTGCTCGACACCGGTGGAGGTCTTGTCAAGGCCAAAAATCTTCTGGATCCCGATGCCGGACCTGTGCTCGTGCACAATGTCGATATTCTAAGCGATGCGTCTTTACGGGCTCTTGTGGAAAGGCATGAGGTGAGCCATGACGTCGCCACTCTTCTTGTCAGCGACAGGGTCTCGGAGCGGAAACTTGTGTTTGACGGCGACATGGCTTTGCGTGGGTGGCATAACCTTAAGGATGGAAGATACCGTCCTGAAGGATTTGTCGCCTCAGAAGATCTTCGGGAATATGCTTTCAGCGGCATTCATGTCATCGGCGCCGAGATGCTTCAGGAGATGGAGTCGCTGCTGGGAAACGGGTCATTCCCGGTGATGGACTATTATCTGTCGGCCCGGCGTCAGGGCCGCGTCGGAGGCTGGGTGCAGAGAGGGCTTCGCCTCATAGATATAGGAAAGCCCGCGACATTGTCGCAGGCCGATGCCGTCTTGGACGGACTCGAGGGCTGAGGATAATATTGCCGGAGGTCAGTCAAGGTCGTTGTGGTGATATTTCATCCGGTCCGGCTGGTTGGAGTTGAACTGGCAGACACATCCTATGATGAGGGCTACCACGGCGATTCCGCCGAGCCACCATGTCGCGGATATGCTCGTGGTGAAACAGGAGACTATAAGCAGGATGGAGCCTATGATGTAGAAAACGATTGATAAGACTTTCATAGCACAATATATTAAATAGATGAATCAGGATATGCACGGAGTCGTCCGCGGGTATGCCTCGTCGTGAGGATCTGCGGATAATGTCTGTTTGCAGGTATAACAAAAGAGGTTACCTATGTGTTTATCCTGGAAATGTTAAATGTGAAAATAGGTTGCATAAACAAAAAGGATTGTCTTCGCGACAATCCTTGTGTAGCCGATCCGGGACTCGAACCCGAGTCTCCACCGTGAGAGGGTGGCGTGCTAACCGCTACACTAATCGGCCATGATGACGGTTAATTCTAAAAAAGTAAAAGTAGCCGATCCGGGACTCGAACCCGAGTCTCCACCGTGAGAGGGTGGCGTGCTAACCGCTACACTAATCGGCCAGATAAAAATGCCGGGAATATTGTTCGGGATATTCCCGGCATTTCTGTTTTGACGATGCAAAGTTAGACAATATTTTTAAACCTTGCAAATTTCTGCGGAGAAAATATGCGGAAAATTTTTCCGCTGATTGAGATTCAATCAATTACTCGGCAGCGGCGGGAGCCTCTTCAGCGGCCTGGTTTTCCTGGGCCTCTTTGGCGGCAGCCTCCTCGGCGGCGAGCTTCTCGGCTTTCTTCTTGGCTACAGCCTCGCCTTTGATGCGGTTTTTCTCGGCCTCTGCGTCAAGGCGAGCCTTGGCGTCTTCAGCAGCCTTGGCGTCTTTCTTGGCCTGGGCTGCGGTGGCCTCTTTGTCGCGTGCCTGTTTCCAGGCGTCGAAGCGACGCTGTGCCTCCTCCTCATTGAAGGCGCCCTTCTTCACGCCTCCGCGGAGGTGCTTCATGAGCATTACGCCCTCTTTAGAGAGGATCGAACGAACTGTGTCGGTAGGCTGTGCTCCGACTTCCACCCAATACAAAGCACGGTCGAAGTCTAAACTTATTGTAGCAGGATTAGTGTTCGGATTATAGGAACCTATCCTTTCAATAAATCTACCATCTCGTGGTGCCCTGCTATCGG
>PPYF01157761.1_pt1 | contig 28881 bp, 16 predicted proteins | sample 1559871 | NCBI WGS metagenome assembly PPYF01 (sample SAMN08240021, study PRJNA423297) | Human gut metagenome, whole genome shotgun sequencing project.
ATGGCAAAATCCTGGGCAACTTTTTGTTGCTCAGGAACTTATAAATAAAGTTAAATTATAGTGTTGCGGAATTAAGGGTTTCCTTTAACTGTGGGAACTAAAATTTCAGCCTCTTTCACTCCTGTAGGTTGCGGAGCTATACGATAAGCCTTATATCCGGCTTCCGTAGGAGTTATACCGCACACATATTGCGACAGGATAGTAAGACCGCCGCCACTCCAGGCATGATTGGTAGTACCACCGGGGAATCCATTAGGACCAATCCCCCATCCTTCATAAAGGGTCGTGTGTTCAGAATCGTTCACCATTTCAGCAAAACGCCGTTTCATACGCTCCATCCCATAATAATTTTCCCCCATTCTAAAAAGAGCTTCTATGACATACTTTTCCATATAAGGACTGGCATGTTCATTCTGCTTCAATACTTTAATCAATGCAGGATATTTTTCTTTATCTGCTAAGCCAGACACGATGGCTAAAGCTTGTACCCGGTCATCTGTCTTTAGCCTATAATCAGGATGACGGTAAGCTTTTCCATTCCAAAATGCGGCGTTAAATGCCTTTTTCAGTGCTTTCATCTCTTGGAGTATAGCATCTGCTTCTGCATTCATTCCCAAAGCGGTAGCCATGTGTTGCTGCCCTTTTAGAGCAATATAGTACCAAGCATTAAAGAGCGCTTTGATATCAATATTTTTTCCCCAATCACCCCAAGTCCATTCTCCGGCTCTGAAGGTGATGGTACCATCGTTATTCTTCTGCCAAATATCCAAGTATTTTTGTATTTTGGGATATAGATCTCTAATGGTTTTAAGGTCTCCTGTATTCAAATAATAATTCCAAAAACCAAAGTAACCGATAGACGCCAACATTTGACCGGGAAGTTCAGTGTGATAGTTGGACGAAGGGATAGGAGCGAAGATTTCTCCTGTAGGACGCTGCCACCCCATGAGTTCATACATCCCTTTTTTCATGAGCAGATGGCTGCTCACCGACAATGCATAGAAGGCTTCTCCTGATTCGTTCACTTCATCACCCCACCATTGAGCCCGCTCTCTGTCAGGACAATCCATATAAGTATCACGCATGGTAATATAAAGTGTGCGTTGTGATTTCTCCCACATTTTATTCAAGAAAGGATCGTTACAGCGAAAGTATCCTTCGAATTCTGTGTTATATCCTGTCTCTCTGAACTGTACTTTGGTAAGGTTTATTCCTTTGGGATAAATGTAATATACTTTCTCACCGTTCATCCAACCTTTATTTTCATACGACTGCTTTCCTTTTTTGGTCAGATATTCTGCTCTGACATTATATGCGCTTCCTCCTTGATAGTGGCTTGTAAATATAGTAACGACTGAATGGGCTTTCTCTGCTTCCAACTCCATGTAAGGCATAATTTGAGCATTGTAAGGAAGCTGACAAACTAAAGTATCATTTATTGTACCGCTGTGAACAGTTTGTGAGACGTAATTCTTCAAACCAAAATCTTTCCAAAGCGGAATGATACGATGATGCAGTTTATTCCATGGTGCATCGCCTTCCTTTCCAACCACACGTGCTTTGGCCCAATATTGGCATGCTGCGTTTTCACCTTTTTCCCAATTGTCCATAGCGAGTTCTGCATTAAATCCGATACTTGATTCAGGTAAACGGAAATTAGGATACGGCGCCAATGGGGTATAATAAGCAGGGTGCATGGCGGCTTTCCACGAGTCATCACTCTGCAAGGTGAGCTCAGCAGTTTGGCAATCGAACAAGAAAGCGCCTTGACCACTGGGATTATATGAAAATCCTTCTTTGCCAAAATACCATACTAACGCAGATATAAGATTATGTCCTTGCTTGAGGTGTGGGGCTATATCCACTTCATCATAATAGGTGTCATTGGGATTAGGACCACGTTTTACGGCACCTTCCAAGACAACCAGTTTGCCGTTAATCCAAAGCCAATATTTGCTGTCTGCTGCAATACGAGTTAAAGCTTTGGCAGGAACAGCATTTATATTAAATTCCTTTTGAAAGCATATCCAAGAATTTGTCGCATTTTGATTCTCAAAAGCAGTAATCCATTGTGGAACAGACACCGCAGACAACTGTAGGGAAACAACACATAGGATGACTAGAGTTAAGAAATATTTTTTCATGATATAGAAATGAGCTATACGGTTTATAGAAGACATGAACTATCTATCTTCTATTTATTATTCTATTTTTTATTATAGGGCTAGGGAGCTATCCCCAGCCTATAATTGTGTAATTACCAAAATTTAGTTTGGCTAAGGTTTTCATTTAGTATAAGCTGTTGCTTTGGTATCGGAAAATAATAATATTTAGGTTCTTCAAATTTACGTGTGTTCGAATTTACTTCAGTAGACGACATGATGTAACCATGATCTTTTTCTGACAGACAAATCGCAGTTTGGGCTCCTGAACTTTCTTTCATATAATAGAATACATAATTGTTTCGTTCCGATTCAGGTATTGTATTAGCTGCTTCACTTTCAAAAATACCTACATCAGGAATTCCGTCACCTGTAAAGTCGTGTAGTCCAAATTGGTCAATATATACACCTTGCTGAATCTCTTCAAATAATCTCCCTGATTTCCATCGAAGCAAATCATCATATCTAAAGCATTCGCAAGCAAATTCAATTCTTCGCTCACGACGAATTTCGAGAATAACTTCCTTTTGGGAACCTGTTACATTAGGATATTGTTTTTCCAAATTTGCATTCAAGTTCAAAGAAGCTAATAATATGGCAGGCATACCCACTCTATCTCTTACTACATTGATGGTTGCATCCAAATCCGCCTGCTTCAAAATACCCAACTCCGCTTTAGCTTCAGCGTAAATATATAAAATTTCAGCATAACGCATTACCGGGATGTCATTGTAAGAACGAAACCAATCCATTTGGTCAGCTGTTTGAGCTACAAATTTAGTTTGAGGATATCCTCCTAAGTATAAGTTAGGAACAAAAGGCCTGTTTTCTCCCGGACGAATATATCCTGGATACATAAAAGTTTGTTTATAACGGGGATCCCGATTCTTGAACGTCTCGGGCATAGACATCTTATCATAATCAGGAACTGAGGTGAATGGAATAGCTTTACCATTTTTGATGTATTCATAATTTTCCATTAAGCTACGGCTTAAACTGCTCACATAACTGAAAACTCTTCTTGCTGCATCATGTTTAATGTTTTGCTTGTCATCAAAATCCTTAAACAAGAGAATTTCCGGACTATCTCCTAAATTATTACTTATGAACAGATTTTCATAAGCATTATCTATTCCTCCTCTTTTATCAATAGAAAACAAATGGGTTTCCATTATTTTTTCACAAGCGTTTATAGCTATCTTATAGAAATGTTCGGCACTGACCTGTAACCCCAATTCATCATGATATTTACGGAAAGAGGCTTCATGCAGCGCTATACGAGCCATCATGCCATAAGCATACCATTTATTGATGACACTTCTATTCTTCATATCTGCCGAGATATGGTTGACCGCAAATTCCAAATCTTTAAAGATAGAATCGACAACTAACTCACGACTGTCTTTCCCTTTGTAAAGAAGATCTGTACTCGTATCTTTAAGTGAAGTGGAATACCAGGGTACTTCATTGAAACGTTTTATCATCTCATAATACCACTGAGCACGCATCAAACGTGTAATTCCAATATAGTGATTGATGACCGTAGGTGATCCTTTTGTCTTATGGACATTCTCCAGAAGAATATTATACTTTCTCAAAGTACCCCAATTATCCCAACCTCCTACTGACTGTTCGGTGATTCCTCCATGCATCATGTTGACTATTTCTGTAGGTTCAGAATAGATAGAAGCATTGTCTGTCGCGTAATCGTGATAATAATAGATTAACTCATTATAGAAAGTATTAGTATAAAGTTCCAAATCTTTTTCGGAAGTAAAGTATGTTTTATCCGACAAATCGGTATCAGGATACCTTTCCAGAAAGGAATCATTACAACTGACCAGTAATAGTCCACATAAAATATATGCTATTTTTTTTATTTTCATAATTAGTATTTTTAGAATGATAAGTTTAATCCAAAGGTGAACAATCGTTGCATAGGATGGCTGGTTCCTAATATTTCAGGGTCATAATTCTTTGAAAGCTTGGTAAACTCAAAAATATTATCGCCTGTAAGATATAATCTTACTCGTTCTAATTTAGCTTTCATCGTAAACTTTTTAGGTAATGTATAACCGATAGTGATATTCTTTATGCGGAGATAGGCTGCATTTTGCAAATATCGCGTCTGATTAATTGCCAAGTCCTTTCCACCTTCTGCAATATAAGATTTTAATCTTGGGAAATAAGCATCAGTATTTTCTGGAGTCCAATGGTCTAAATTATTTTCAAGCACATTTCCCCAAGGAGCTCTATATATGCCAAAGAAATAATGACTTTCCGGATACCAATCCTTTTTGCCTACTCCTTGCAACAGAACACGGAAATCAAGTCCATTCCATTCGGCTGTAAAATCAGCACCATAATTATATCGTGACGCATTGTTACCAATTACTTTATAGTCACCAGGATCATTTACAGTCCAAGAACCATTGTTAATCTTTCCATTGTTATCCAAGTCCTTATATTTCAAATCTCCCGGTTCAATAGGACGGTCACCAGGATAGGAAGTTACATCCCATTGATCAGCATGGTTATCAATATCTGCTTGATCTTTGAAAAATCCTTCTGTCACTAATCCCCATATTTCTCCTATCTCACAGCCTTCATACCAATCGTCCAAATTACCAGTAGGATTATCAAACCGAGTAATAAAAGAACGATTGTCTGACAGGATAAATTTGACATTATAGCTAAAAGGCTTATTCCCCAAATTAAACAAGTCTCTCCATCCCAAGGATATTTCCCAACCTTCAGTTTTCATATCTGCCGCATTAATGCGTGGCTCTAAAGCTCCCAACACACTAGGAAGAGTCTTACCTTTCGTAAGCATATCTTTCGTATCTCTGCGATATATATCTCCCGAAAAGGTAAGCCGGTTATTAAAGAAATTCAAATCCAATCCTATGTTTTTGGTATATACTTTTTCCCAAGTCAACGAATTTGAAACTAGGCCACTGGGGGTAACGCCCATAGGTTTTATACCATTAATCAACAATTGTTGTTCGCTAGATCCCATACTTGCAATATATTCATAGTAGCTTACATCCTGATTGCCTAGAGCTCCATACGAAATTCTCAATTTCGCGTAATTCAACCAATTTTGGGTGGCATGCATAAATTTCTCTTGTGAAATAATCCAAGCAGCTGATATAGAAGGAAAGAAACCGAAACGATCATTTTTGGGGAAGCGAGAAGACCCATCATAACGTCCATTTGCTTCAAAAATATATTTATTGTTATAAATATAATTCAGACGGAAAAAACCACCACGCGTGGCCCATTCATAATTATCCTCGCGCACACGTGCACTTCCGGTAGCTAATTCTACGCTGGGTAATGATGAACTAATTAATTCTTCACGCTCACCTCGCATATATCGGTGTGAGTTATATTCTTGATTAAATCCAGCCAATGCACTTACCTGGTGTTTACCAAATGACTTAGTAAAGTCTATATAAGCATTTACACTAGTATAGTAATCTCTTTCCTTGGCAAGTTGAGCCATATCTACCCAACCTAAATATTCATCGGCAAGATTAGGCCCCTGTTTATAAGGTATGTTCATATCACTATCCCATTGTTCTGTTTCTCTATTTCCCAATCGGGCCGTTGCATCGGCTTTGATAGATAATACATTCTTAATCAAAGCCAGTGTCATAGTAAATTGCGATTGCAGACTGAGTTCCGTCGTTTGGGCTTCTCCTTCAGAAAGTGATCCAATCAATTCTGCTCCTTCTTTTGTCCATGACCCATCAGGATTCTTCACGGTCATTAAAGTATTGGTATCATTAATCCTATTAAATAACCATGAATAGAAGGAACTAGGTCGCTTGTATGTATAGTACAGAGCAGACGTATTATTGCCAAAAGTCAACCAATCGGCTACTTTGAAATCTACTTTTGAGCGGAAATTATAACGATCCATAATGTCCTTATTAATTTTTAAGAGCCCTCTTTCCTGCATATATTCCATACCTATATAATAAGAAGCCTTTTCGGAAGCGCCTGACAAACTTAAATTATGAGAGTGAGTTATACCTGTGTTATCATATATTTCCGAAAACCAGTCTGTATTCCCTAAATAGGTATAATATTCTGGATTACTGAAACTTGGAATCACATTAGGTAAGGTTGGGTCTTCTTTCATCTTTTCAATGTATTTTAAATCCTCGTCTGAATAAAGATCGTACCAAGGCTTACCCATAATTTTTTTATAGCTAGCCTGTATATAAGGATCTTTTACGATTTTAGGCATGCGCCCCAATTTACGCACTGTAATGGAGTTGTCAAAATCAACATTGATCTTTTCCCCTTTTTCTCCTTTTTTAGTAGTTACTAAAATAACCCCATAAGCGGCTTTTGCACCATAGATAGCCGCTGATGATGCATCCTTAAGAACAGATATACTTTCTATATCCGAGCTGTTCATTCGGCTAAAGAATGCAGTTTCGGTTGGAATACCATCAATCACAATTAAAGGAGAACCACCATTAATAGAAGTCTCACCTCGAATATTGAAGGTTGGAACAGAATTAGCTTGGCCATCACCAATACTTATATTAAGGTTAGGTACGATACCCTGTAACATCGTTCCTATGCTATTGGTTGCTCTATTGGCTAAAGTTTTTCCTCCTACACTTTCTACAGCACCACTCAAATTAACTTTTTTTTGTGTACCGTATCCCACGACTATCACTTCATCCAGCATCTCATTATCTGAAGTCATGGTGATATTGATGCGTGTACGGTTTCCCACAGTTATTTCTTGTTTTTTCATTCCGATATAAGTTACTTCCAGCACTGATTTATCGGTAATATCACCACTTAACGTATAATCACCGTCTATATTGGTGATAGTACCGTTTGAAGTACCTTTAAGCATGACGCTTACACCTATTAAAGGTTCACCATTCTCATCTAAGATACGTCCCGTTATTTTACGTGTTTGTTGCAAAATGGCAGGTTGGGGCTTGTTTGAAAGGACTATATGACTTCCTTCCATAGTATAATGTATTTCAGTATCATGAAAAAGTTCGTCCAAAACTTTAGATACAGGAGTGTCATCTGCTCTTACCGACACTTTTTGATGAGTATCGATATTCGAATTGATAATAAACAAGTAATCTGTTTGGTTTTCAATTTCATTTAAAACAGACTCAAGAGTAGCATTGTTCTTGGTGAATGTAATGCGTGCGTTTTGCGAGTGTATATTACCCGCAAACATACTGAAAATTGACACAAATACCAGAGTCAGGGTAATTTTCATAATCTTATAAATTCGATTTGTCCGTAATTTTTGGGGGTATAAAATTTCCCACAAAGAAATATTATTCATATCTTTGTTACACTTTAATGATTAATACAGTTATTAGAATTGTGTTAATAGTGAGTGCTGACATGCGGCCAAACTTGTCGGCACTCTTTTTTTCAATTGAAAGGAATGTGTTTTCTTAGTATTGTTTCATAGGCAAATTTATTTTATGTAAATAATATGGTTTTCTTCATCGCGTACAAACTGAAAATCCACATCTTTTTGTAGCACTCGTAAAGCATATCGCACACCATCAGAATGACGGAACTTACCTGTACAACGATAATTCATCACAGCTTTATTTTCTATACGGATTTCCACACCGTAGTATTTTTCAAATTTATGAATGATATAAGGGAAAGTTGCATCCTTGAAACTGATAATCCCCTCTCGCCAACGATAAGGATTATAATCTTCAATAGGAGCCACTTTTATTTCTCCATCTTTAAGATAAGCCATCTGGTTAGGTTTGAGTTGGCACTGATAATTGCCTGCGGTTATCTTTACAGCCCCTTCCATCAACGCTGTCGCAAAGGTACTGTCATCCGAATAAGATTCCACATTAAATTGGGTACCAAGCACTTCTACATTTCCTTTTGGAGTTTGTACAATAAAAGGTTTATGAATATTTTGAGCAACCTGAAAGTAGGCTTCACCGTCAAGTTTAATCCGGCGTTCTTTATCTGCGAAAACTGCAGGATATTCAATTTTAGTACGAGAATTCAGCCAAACTTTGGTTCCATCAGACAATTCCAAATTGATACGTTGACCAGCTGGAACACTGATTTTTTGAGCAGTGAGCCAATATTCTTGTCGCTCTTGGTTCTTGTAAAATAGTGTGATGACCAGAGTAATCGCTGCAACTGCTGCAATTTCTATAAATTTCCTAAATTTAAACTTCTTTTTTGAAGACTGTGAAACAGTTTCTTTTTTCGTGTCTTTACTCAGAAGCAATGTCATATCATACATCTTTCTTTCTTTAAAATAAGTACGACGGTTTTCAGTTGATGCTTCCATCCACTTACGAACTTTCATCTCTTCGTCCGTAGTAGCCTGACCTTCAAAAAAACGTATTAACAAATTTTTATCCATACTCTGTTATATTGTATAATAAAAGATAATATAAATTTATTTATCTTCTTACTATACATATAAGCAAGTGATGCTTTCATATCCCTAATGAAAAAAGGTGTTTTTTTTATTTTAAAAGGAAATAAATAAAAAAAGGTAGATAATCTTTTAGTTGTATCCGTAGTTCTCTTAAAGCTTTTGTGATATGAAATTCTACCGATTTATAGCTGATATTCAGCTTTTCGGCAATTTCTTTATGCGGAAGGTTCTGAATACGGCTCATTATAAAAATTTCTCGGGTACGTTCTGGCAGAAGATCCAAAGTGTCATTGACTATTTTTTGTGCTTCAGCCGCAAAAATTTCATAAGGTTCACAAGCTTCCAAGGTGGCAATACGGGTATTCAGTTCCCATTGGGCATGTTCGTACAATTGTTCAGATACTTCTTTAATAACTGTTTTGTGTTGAAGATAATTCAAACATTTATGTTTGATAACCGTAAGCACATATGCAGGTATATTAGACTCTTTATTAAGTTCGGTTCTATGTTCCCAATAGTAAATAAGGGAATCTATCACAATGTCTTCAGCTATAGTAGCATCACGGGTAAAGGTTTGTGCGAACCGGACGAAACGACCTTTGTATATTGTAAAAAGTTCATTGAATAATGATAAATCTGAAACTTGTTCCATTATATTATACTAGCCTGTTGGTGTGATAAAAAATATTTTATAAATTATACATAATATATGCAATATTCGCAAAAGTCCTTGACTTTTGCAAGTAAATAGAAACTAAATTACACGGTGATTTCTAAAATATATCACACATAAAGACATCAATTCAACATCTATAAACAAAGTATATACAAAGAATATCATTACCATGATGGAACGCAATCGTGACCGGCCTTTGATTTCGTCGAAAGAAACAAACCCATCTCATATGCTTTGGTTTCCGTCCTATTTACGAGGAATTCTTTATCGGTACGGCTACATTCGTTAATCATCGTCCAATAACGGTAAAAAGCGGGCTACCATGATCCAGAGTTAAAACTTCAGTATTTTCCTTTTTCATTTTATTTATGAACACGAAGATACGACAGACTGTTCAAGAAAAAGTTGATTATTGTAGATGTGCGCAGGTTAATGTGATTCAGAAGGTCAGATCTGTCTTCAGAGTAAAAAATATTCTGGTACGGAAGGGAAATTGGATGTGAAGGAGCCTATATATAAATATACACTTCCCCCAAGATATAAAACCCGCCCCCCTGCAACAGCCCTACTTGAACAAACTTGTTAGTCCCCTGTTCCAACCTCCGGAGGCTATGAATGTTTTTTCTTAACAAGTAACAGTCCGCTCTGATATAGAACCTAAACCCGAAAGATTATATATCTTACAAGTGTAACATATATAACGATGACACCTGAAGATCTATCATGTGTCACGGCATCTTCTATGATTCATAATCAAACCGATCAAGTATCATTCATCTATAGAAAAGAAAATTGCCTTCATCATTCATAAAAACAAATAATGAAGGCAATACACTAAATTATATACAATCAATCCCTAATCATTCAGCTACTACTTCAACTACACGACTGTTGAGTTGCTGTGTAGTAAATAGATTCAATCCTACATTCATCAAGAATTCTCCAGAGAAAACCTCACCATTGCCTGATAAAGAAGAATTGGCTCCGGGCATCAAGTTGATTTCTTTCACACGATACATTTTGTCTGCATCAAGCCCCTGCAAACGCACCGGCAATGTTTTTTCCGCATAACGGGGATGAATATCGAAAGCAAATACAACTGCTTTATCCTTATCTTTGCCCACATACATAGTAGAGGTATGATTACTGCCATAAGGAGATACCAAACGGTACATATCGCCTTCCAGAACGACCGGTTTCAAACGGTTATAATTCTGTACAGCAGTACGGCAATAAGTTTCATCATCCTTACTCATATCCGCTAATTTTATATCAAAACCGAGTTTGCACATCATAGCCACATCCGTACGGAATTTCACACTGCTATTCTTATTCCATGTGGTAACATGAGCGCACATTGTCTTGGCTGGGAACACCTGTGAAAATCCCCACTGAATAAATAAACGTTCAATAGGATCGGTATTATCACTAGGCCAGAATTCTGTAAAATAGCTCAAAGCCTCATAATCCGAACGCCCACCGCCACCGGAACAAAGCATCATCGGCAGATCAGGATATTTTGCTTTCACACGTTCCAATACATTATATAAGCCACGCACATAATCAATATATAAATGTGACTGCTTGTCTTTCAAATAAACAGAGTAAATATTTGTAATAGGGCTATTGCAATCCCATTTGAAGAAAGCGATATCAGGATATTTCGTCATCAAATTGTCCACAACTCCGAACACATAATCCTGTACTTTCGGATTACTCAAATCCAGAACCAACTGGTTACGGAAATAATACTCGTCACGGTTCGGAAGATGAATCACCCAGTCTTTATGCTTTTCATACAACTCACTCTTAGGATTCACCATTTCCGGTTCAATCCAGATACCGAACTTTATACCTTTTTTCTTAGCGGCTTCCGTCAGATAACCAATGCCATGAGGAAGCTTGTCAGCCGTTTCATCCCAGTCACCTAACCCTTGATGATCACCACTGCGCGGATACTTGTTGGCAAACCAACCATCATCCAACAAAAACATATCCACACCCAGTTCTACTGCATCATCCATCAACTTCACCAATTTCGCTTCATCAAAATCAAAATAGGTGGCTTCCCAATTATTCAACAAAGTCATACGAGTCTGGTTCCCATCCTTTACCTGATACTTACGGGCCCAATCATGGAAATTACGGCTAGCCTGTCCTTTACCTGTAAAACTGTAAGTAAAATAAAAATCGGGAGTACGGAAGATTTCATTCGGTTTCAGACTATATTCCGAAGCATACGGATTAATACCCGAAATAACACGCAGTTCGTTCTTATTATCTACTTCGAATACAAAACTGAAATTACCTGTCCATCCTAATGTTCCGACCAACACTTCACCTTGGTTCTCTTCTGACTTTCCGTCCAATGCAAGTTGGAAGAAAGGAGAGCAGAACATATTGGCACGTGCTCCCAACTTGGTATCAATCGTTTTTTTACCAAATTCCAAAGGCTGTTCCTTCACATGCGCCTCACTGGCCCAGTCTCCCGAGAATTCAGTCAGAAAATAGTTGGCACGATTCAAGTGCAACATGGAAGACGCATACTTATGAAGCTGCACAGGTTTCTTTTCCCGATGACTGATTTCAGTGAAAGTCTTTATTAGATTTTCTTTCTGGTAAGCCACATAATGAAGTTTTACAGTTACAGGATATTTATCATCCTGCATAGTAATCACTACTTCATCTACCCCCGGCGACACTTGATTCCGAGTATGAGATACATATTTTAACAAAGTAGAAGGATTGCCGTCATTATGCACTATATGAATAGCCGGTTCAAAATAATCTTCCATGCCATGAGTCAGATATGCTTCGCTGCCCTGCGGCAAGTGGGCAATATCTGTAGCATGATTCAACCTCTTTCCCAAATAACTTTGATATAGACGTCCATTATTACCAACCCGGTAAATAAGGTCTACATTTTCTGTACTAATTTTAATTACTGGCTTATCCGCCGCCTTTAACATAAATGATATGCATAAAAAACATATCAAGAAGAGCAATCTTTCTTTCATGGTATTATTCATCGATTAAAATTATAGTGCAAAAAGCCCAATTTTAAAATTCACTCTTCAAATATACCATAAAAACACTAATACTCAATTTCTTTTTTAAATGAATTTTTATCCTTATGATTATCCCGACATCTCCAATCCCTCTTAATGTAAAAAAATCATAAATTCAGGAATGTTACTCCAATTACCGTATTCTTTTCACCTATTTTCTTATATTTGTAAATTATTCCATCACACAAACGTAAAAACAAATGGACCAGACCTTACTAAAATACTGGAAAACTTGTCTTCAAGATGCAGAGCGCAAAGCTATTGCTCTCAAAGGACCACGAATCACCCTAAACATTGGTGACAAGATACTTAAATTCATTCCTCTCAAAAGTATTCCTGTTATTTTCCCTGATTGGAAAGCAGAAGACAGCAATGAAAAACAAAAAGTGATGATTGCTCCTTGTATTCTTTTGCCCGAATTTGAAAACGGCTGGACTTCCCAATCAGAAAGACCGGAATATCCCTTCTTGATTACTGCCACCATGTTGCCTGACGGCAAACTAACCGTATGCGAGAACGAATCAGACAGAATCCCAATATTTATTCGTAAATTTTTGGAGCCTAATGCAGCCAATGACCGCACTATAGCTTCTCTTTCAAAAGTAGATCAACTACTATCCAATTTTAACACTGAAGAAACAAAATGGGAGGCCTATTGGCAAGCATGCGAGCAGCTTTTCAAGAAAGCAACCGGCAAAACTTTCAGCACAATGAATTACTATGATAATCCAGAAATCATTATCATAAAAGCCTCCGAGCGCAATATGGCACAGCCCATAATCACACTATATGACAAACTCTTAAAAGATGACAATACCACTCCACATCCCCTGTTGAATTTATTAATACAAACAAAATCTGCTAACGCTCTTCCTATTCCAACTAACCGGAAAGTATATTGCAACCAAGAACACTGGGCACAAATGAGCAGCGACTTTCCTTTGTCCATATCTCAACGCGAAACACTAGCAATGTACACAACACCGGAATGTGCTGATATTTTTGTCGTCAACGGTCCTCCGGGAACAGGAAAAACCACTTTTCTGCAAACTGTCATCGCAAACAGACTTGCTCATAATATTCTAAACAATCCGGAAGAGCCGGAAATTATAGTTGCAAGTTCAGCTAATAATCAGGCAATCACCAATATCCTGAAGGATTTCAAAGCGGAAACAACCAATGACACAACACATCCCCGGTTGTCCAACCGCTGGCTACCCGAACTGGATACATTAGGCTTATATCTGTCAGGGAAAAAAGAGCTGCAACAACAGTACAAAATGATGTTCAATCCCAAAGGGGATGGATTTCCGGCAGCATACGATACACCTGAACGTCAAGAAGAGTACAAACAATTCTATCTGCAATGCTTCAATCACTTTTTCAAGAAAAACTATCAAGACGAAACAAAATGCCGGCAATTTCTCCGTAAAGAAATGCAAGCCCTCCAAAAAAAGATTATTCTCTGTATCCAAGCTGCCGAAACAACAGAATATGGAAACCGGAAGGAAAACAATATATTACAGAAGTTTATCCGCAAATTCCATGAGCCATTACCCTCCTACGACAAAGTAATAGAACAGTGGACTTTGACAGAAGAATTCAAAGAACGTTACGAAAAAATAAGTTCCAACCCTGAGTATGGCAACTTACCTTATACAGAAGACATGGCAGTAAGGCTGGATATCAGCTATCGGTATCAAATGTTCTGGTATGCCATACATTATCGGGAAGCCGAGTTTATTCACCGGTTAAGCAGGTGCGATGAAGGCAAACAGCGCACACAAGAAGCCTATACCCAAAGATTAAAACGTTTGGCTTGCGTAATGCCTGTTTTCATCTCTACTTTCCATTCTCTACCCAAGTATATGACCTATGCGGAGAACGGAAAATGGGATATTCCTTTATACAATGGAATAGATCTGTTGATTGTAGATGAATCCGGACAAGTTTCACCCGAACTTGCCGTTCCCTCCTTCAGTTTGGCCAAGCAAGCGATTTTAGTAGGTGATATTCAACAAATAGAGCCTGTATGGTCCATTTCTGATGAATATTCATTCATTAATTTAAAGAATCTGGGCATTGTTTCCAACCAGTCCTCGGAAAAATACCGTTTTTTAGAAAACAATGGTTTCCTTTCTTCTTCCGGAAGTATAATGAAACTGGCACGTAAAAGCTGTAATTTTACAGTAAAAGGTGAAAAAGGAGCTTTTCTGACCGAACACAGACGATGCGTAGATTCCATTATTGCCTATTGCAATGATTATGTTTACCACGGCAGGTTACTTCCTAAAAAAGGTAACGAAGTAAAATACAAGTCCCTCCCTTCCAAAGGATATGTACACATCAACAGTTACAGCAGCCCTGGAAAAACAGGAAGTCGCCTCAACCGGGCTGAAGCGGAAGCCATTGTCTGTTGGCTGGAACTGGAAAAAGATAATCTGGAAAAGACCTATAAAAAGCCTATTCATGAAATTGTAGCCGTAGTAACTCCTTTTAAAGCCCAAGAAGCCGAAATACGGCATCAAATACAAAAAATATCAGGAAATGAGAAATATAAAGATATGATCATCGGCACAGTACATTCCCTGCAAGGTGCCCAATGTCCGATTGTTCTTTTTTCAACAGTCAACTCTCCCGAAGACCATTCTCTTTTTATGGAGCGTGATGGAAAATACAATATGCTCAATGTAGCGATATCGCGCGCTCAGCATCATTTCATTGTTTTTGGCAACATGAATATTTTCCATCCGGAAGAAAACACCCCGGTAGGAAATATGGCTAAATGGCTTTTCGATGATCCATCCAACGAGATTTCCAACAACTTTATTTACCAACAGGAAGTTCCGCTGTGCACCTACCACCCCACCCTTCGTCTGTCCACCACAGAAGAGCATATCCAGGTTCTGCACCAAGCTTTTGAAAAAGCAAGACACCGTCTGCTGATTGTATCTCCATTCATATCTATCCACGCCATAGAAAACGACCAGTTGGTTCCGCTGATACGCCACACGGTACAACGAGGAGTGGATGTCACAGTCTACACCGATTCGTCTCTAGATTATGATACGAAAACCAATCAGTTGCTCAGCCGTGCCGAAGAGGGACGGAACATATTAATAGAAAATGGCGCAACCCTCATTGAAGTAAAAGGTATCCACAATAAATCATTGGCCATTGATAACCATACACTTATAGAGGGTTCTTTCAACTGGTTATCCGCCAACCGCCATAAAGAATACTCCCGCCACGAATGTTCCATAGTTGTATCATCTGTTCAAGCCGATGAGTACATCAACAATCTGATAAAGGAACTAGAAAGCAGAGAAAAAACCTTTCAATCCCTATCTAAGCCTACAATCAATCTTGACATTGACCAAAAATATCCGGGGTTCTTTACAAAAGAATCTTTTAATGATTGTACAGAAGAAGATATTTGCCGTATAAAACAAAAAGTCCAAGAGTTAGGCATTCAGAAAACAGTCCTTCCACCTTATATCCATAAACAACGTGAAACTTTCCCACGTGCTTATGAACCTTGGTGCACAGAAGAAAAGGAAATTATATGTGAGTTGATGCAAAAGACCAATCATCTTTCTATTTTTATAGAATGTCTGCAACGTACAGGACAAGCAATTCAAATTCAGATAGAAGGCAAAAACAATTGATTATAATCCTGAACTGATATCCTTTTTATGATATTCGGGAAACTTGGGAAACAAGAATCAGTCCCTATACGGAAGAGAGGAAAAGACAAATTACTTTTTGCCTTTTCCTCTCTTCCGTATAGCATATGCAACTCCTGCCCAGAGTTCCTTATTTTTTGGAATACATCCAGGTCCATTTATGCCAAAGACTCTCTAACGGTCCCTGCTTATGTCCTTTCAACCACCACTTGCAGAACTGTACTTGCAACAAAAAGAGTACAAAACCAACCAACAAACTCAACGTATATCCACAGTACGGAGCCAGATAAAATCCGAAAGGGAAATAAATAATAGCTCCGGCAATAGATTGGGTGATATAATTGGTCAGACTCATCCTACCATAATAACGAAGATTTGATACAAAATTCCTGAACCTATCCCGTTGATAAAGCAATACAAAAGAAGCAACCAGTACAAATGTAAAAGCGAACTTTTGCCACATATCAAAAGCAGTTCCGGCAGTCTGGCGAATGAGTTCACTGTCACTAGCCATAATCAACTCTTTCAGTTGGAAAAGCGGAGCAAAAGAGATAGCGGAAATGATAAGAGCCTTCACCCAAAAACGAGTATGTTTTTCGGAAGTAACAAACAATTGTTTGCGTCCGATGTATAATCCCATCAAAAACAAGCCGGCAGTCTGCCAGAAACGCCCTGCTCCCAGAGCCCAATATAGACTGGCTTTCTGACCAAAGGTCATATTCTTACCCACAAACTCCCCTCTTTGGTATATTCCGCCACTTCTTTATACATCGCGCCCACTCCCCAATCGGGCAAAGTATAAGAAGGATCAAACAGACCTACTATATAATGATACCACTCAACGGGCTGCAATAAAAACAAAATAGCCGTAACAAGTATGGCACAGTCACTCCACTTGCGCACCACGAACAATACGATTCCCACTACCGAGAACAGCAACAACACATCTCCTGCCGGAAAAAAAGCTGCATTCAGCGTAGCAAAAGCTACCAATAACAGCAAACGCCACAGAAAACGATAACCAAAATCTTTTCCTTTACGCTGTTGGTTAGCCGACTGAATATAAAATGTAAATCCAAACAGCAAAGCAAAAATGGCATACGATTTTCCAGCCAATAAAGTAAATGTAACATTGAATACCCCGTCATTCAGTATATTCAACCATGCAGGCTGGTCTACCGGATAAACCGGAAAGATGAAATGCTCCAAACTATGCACTAAAAGAATTGCCATGACTGCAAATCCCCGTAAAGCATCCACCACCTCAACGCGTGGCAGTTTTTCTGATAATTGTTTTTCCATGAACTAGTTATTATTGTTTATTTAAAATTCGTTTTACCCAGCGGTTGGCCGGTTTCTCAAAATAATAATAAGAAAGCAGACTCAGCCCGATAGCGACTGCAAAGATAAGCGGAATACTGATATACAGACTGATATGCCAATCGTATGTTTGCGCCAACTGCACATAAGCAAATAATATCCACTATACTCTCCTCTTCGGTGCTATTCCTGCTCTACATATCCGGGGGAGCGGTGAGCAACATTGGATAATAGACTACAGACAATATCATCAGAGTTTTGACAACTCTTACCAAAAACTGTATATTAAAAAGAGAAACTGATTTCCTACAATATTTCCTTTAAATTCCAAGCCTGTATATGCCTGACCCCTTCATTGGAAGGGAATTGTACCTCATCCATGGAAACGACATATTTTTCATAATTATCACCTATCGTCAGCAAAGGAGCATATTCCCGTTCCATGGTTTGTGCCGTTTCCAACATGTAAGTTGCTTGAAGATAAATCACTCTATCGTCCTTCATAGCAACAAAATCAACTTCTTTATCCCGAAAAGAACCTGTATATACAATATAGCCTAAACGACGAAGTTCCAAATATACTGCATTCTCCAACAAATACCCGACTCCATAAGCAAAGCCCGGATAAAGAAAATTCTTAAAGGACAAGTCATTCAGATAATACTTGCAATTACCTGCCACCACATCCTTTCCTTTTATATTGTAACGTTCTGTTTTATAGGCAAGAAAAGCTTCTTCTATATAACCTAGATAATTAGATAAGGTATCATAACTCACCTTCCGGTTCTTGGATTTAAAGAAATTAACAATATGCTGAACGGAAAACAGATTGGACGCATTATTCACCAAATAAATAAAAATATCATCCAATAACCTTACATCACGAACGGGTTTACGCTTCACTATATCACGCAACAAAATCGTATCTTTCACAGAAGCGACATACTGTTTTTCTGACTCGACAGTGGGCAGGTTGTACAATTCGGGCAAACCGCCTTTCTGTAAATAGGCCAAATAAGAAGCCCGACCGGCAGGTTGCTGCATCAACTGTAAATATTCAGCATAACTATAGGGGAATATATGAAATTCTACATAACGTCCCGACAAAAGAGTGGCAAGTTCACTGGAAAGCATTTTAGAGTTAGAACCGCTGATAAACAATTCACTCTCTTCGACAAAGTCTTGCGAATGGGAGTTTACAAACCTTTCCCAGCCATCCACATTTTGAATTTCATCGAAAAACAAATATACTTTTCCTTGCGGTTTAAGCTTTTCCCGATAAAAACGATACAGACTTTCCAATGCTTTATAATCATCAATAAAATCAAATTCCAGATACTCCTTATTTATATATAGGATATTAGCCGGATTTACTCCTCGTTCCGAGACAAGACTTGAAGCAATTTGCCTGAGAATATAACTTTTGCCCGAACGACGTTGTCCTATAAGTACCTTCACCAAGTTATTCCCCACAAAATTGCCAATCTTGTCGGTATAAGATTTCCGTTCCAGTCCCAATTGATACGTATTTCCACCCCAAAGGTTATACTTTTCTAAAGCTTTCCATTTATCGTCCATACTCGAATCTTTTCCCACAAAGATAGTTTTTTTCGAGTATAATCGAAAAAAAAGCACTGTTTATTTCTTTTTTCGAGTATAATCGAAAAAACGTATCTATCTCAAACTGAATTAAAGAAAACGAATACAATCCGGCAGTATGTAAAATTTAACAAATTACTTAAACAAGCAAACTATTATTTTCCTACATTTGTTACCAGTGAAACTTTAAATACGAAAGAACATGAAAGCAAATCCTGTATTTAGTTTATACATCCCTACCAAATTAGTATTTGGCTGCGGAGAAATCAAGAAATTATCCAGTGAAAAATTACCGGGGAAAAAGGCACTGGTCGTCATCTCATCCGGAACTTCCATGCGGAAATATGGATATTTGGAGAGAGTACTTGCCCAATTAAGACTGAATAATGTAGAAACACTGGTTTACGATAAAATCCTTCCCAACCCCATCAAAGAACACGTCATGGAAGCAGCCGCCATCTGCCGGGAGGAAAAGTGCGACTTTGTAGTAGGACTGGGAGGCGGAAGTTCCATCGACTCAGCCAAAAGTATAGCTGTTATGGCCTGCAACGACGGTGACTACTGGGATTATGTATCAGGGGGTAGTGGTAAAGGACGCCCTGTTACCAAAGCACTTCCCATTATCGCCATCCCTACCACCGCCGGAACCGGAACGGAAATGGATCCATGGACAGTGATTACCCACGAAACGGCTCAAGAAAAGATAGGCTTCGGTTGCCAGCTGACCTTCCCTACCTTATCTATTGTAGACCCGGAACTGATGGTTTCCATTCCCCCGCACCTCACCGCCTATCAAGGGTTCGATGCATTCTTCCATGCCGCAGAGGGTTTTATCGCCAATTGTGCAACACCCATCAGTGATCTTTACGCCTTAGAAGCCATCCGTCTGATCTACAAATATCTGCCAGTAGCCGTAGCCGACGGAAAGAATTTGAAAGCGCGTGCCAAAATTGCTTGGGCCAGCACCTTGGCAGGCATGGTAGAAGCCACTTCAAGCTGCACTTCCGAACATTCATTAGAACATGCCATGAGTGCTTATTATCCACAACTTCCTCATGGAGCAGGACTCATTGCCTTGTCTGAGGCATACTTCGAAACTTTCCGGCATGACTGTACAAAACGTTACATGAAAATGGCTGAAATGATGACCCAGAAAAAGAGCAACCGTCCGTCCGATTTCATTGATGCATTGATTACACTGCAAAAAGAATGTAAAGTACATTCTATCAAACTGAGCGAATTTGGTATCCAATCCGAAGATTTCCCCAAATTCCTGCAAAATGCAAGAGATACGATGGGAGGACTGTTCACTCTCGACCCACGCCCGATTACAGACGAAGAAATCCTGCATATCTTTAAAAATTCTTATAAATAATGGATAAAGAACTAGACCTTGCCGTAACCTGTTACGGCAAGGTAAAACCATTGAAATATGATTTGGTCCTCCTCCCTTGGGGAGCTACCGAACCGCATAATCTGCACCTGCCTTATCTGACAGACTGCATTCTAAGCCACGACATCGCACTAGATGCTGCAAAACTGGCAAAAACACATTACGGTATTCGTTGCATGGTCATGCCTTACGTCACTGCCGGTTCACAGAATCCGGGACAACGCGAGCTGGATTTCTGCATCCATTATCGCTATGAAACGCAAAAAGCGATTTTAAGCGACCTAGTTGCCTCTCTATACGCCCAGGGATACCGCAAAATGGTCATTATCAACGGACATGGCGGCAATACATTCAAAAGTATGATACGTGACTTGTCACTGGACTATCCCGACTTCCTGATAGCCAGCAGCGAATGGTTTGCCTTTCCTCATCACTCAAGAAGATCATCTGACCTTTTTAAACGATGGTCTTCTATATTCATATCACCTCCGCTTCTTCGTTATCAGATACATTTTCAGCTACCTTAGTTATACTTGCCATTTCAAAGTCCATACATATCCATATAAATATATGTATAACCATCGACTATGAAAAGAATAAATGTCCCCATGTGCCCATAAACAAACCACTCCCTGCACTATCTGCACAAGGATACTTCTCCAAATAATTTATTTCATCTCCAAAGGCTGAAATAAAATTCATTTAACAAAATAAAGAGATTTCCTTTATAGGATAAGTTCTACCAGAACTATTCCGTGTCCATAAAGGGAAAATAGATTGTATTTTATTTTATTTAAGAAGGAATTTTAAAAGGATTTTTCTACTGAATTTCTACTGTTATGCTACTTTGAGACGGAAAAAGATAAAAGATATCCCTTTTTATATACTTTTATTTAGCTTATTTATCCGTAAATATTGACCGTTTTGTACTTTTTGTGTCGTATATCAAAAAATAATTTTATAATTAAAGTTGATTTAATAAAAAATATCCTATATTTGCGATGTGATATAATCTTAATTTAAAAATGTAGTTCTGGTAGAACTTCAAACAGTAACTTTAAAAACAAATCTATGAAGAAAACCTTATTCATGCTTTTTTGCCTGTTATGCTCCATAGGAGCCATGGCACAAAAGAAAACAATCACGGGTGTGGTCACAGACGCCACAGGTGAAGCGGTTATTGGCGCCAGTATTGTAGAAACAGGCACCACGAATGGTACAGTTACCGACTTAGATGGTAATTTTACACTTTCCGTAGCCAACGATGGCAGTATCAGAGTATCATTTGTCGGTTATCAGACACAAACTTTAAGCGTAAAGGGAAAGTCAACTTTTAAAATAGCATTGAAAGAAGACTCAGAAATGCTCCAAGAAGTTGTTGTAACCGGATATGGCGGCAAACAGTTGCGCACAAAAGTAACCAACTCCATTTCCAAGGTAAAAGAAGAAACATTAAAACAAGGACTTTATTCCAATCCGGCACAAGCCTTATCAGGAGCCGTGGCAGGTCTGTCCGTCAGCCAGACTTCCGGTAATCCGGGAGCAGCTCCTACCTTGGTACTTCGAGGAGGTACTAATTTTGACGGTTCAGGTTCACCTTTAATCCTGGTAGACGGCCAAGTACGCGGTTCTTTAAGTGACATCAACCCGGCCGATATTGAATCCATGGAAGTATTAAAAGATGCCGGAGCCACCGCCATCTATGGCGCCCGAGCCAATGACGGTGTAGTACTAGTCACTACCAAACGAGGCAAAGAGGGAAGTACACGTGTAGAGCTTTCGGCCAAACTAGGCTGGAACTACTTCCACAACTCTTATAACTTTATGAATGCGCGTGATTACATTTACTGGATGCGCACTGGTTACATGAATGCTTACACGGGAGACATGAAACATCCGGACGGATCGGCCGTACAAGGATGGTCTTCACTGACCGGTCTGACCGGTGCCACTCCTTATGGAACAGGCAACAAATATTGGGCAGATGATGACAAGACAATCCCGCTGAATGGAAACGAAAACAGCCAGGCTATATGGAGTACCATGAAATATTCGGACGATCTGGCTTTCCTGCTCAACCAAGGATGGGAAACCATGACTGATCCTATTTATGGAGACCAACTGATTTTCAAGAATACAGATATAGCGGATTTCAATATCAATTCCCCATCTTTCTCACAAGACTACAACCTGAGTGTAAGCGGAGGAAATGAAAAGGGAAACTACTATGCAGGCTTGGGATACAACCATAGTGAAGGTACAGCCGTAGGAAACAAGTACCAACGTATCACTTTCACATTCAATGCCGATTACAAGCTGAAACCATGGTTAACCTCCAACTCCAGCTTCAACTTTGCAGATGCAACCTGGAACGATCTTCCTCCTACCCAAAGCGCAGAAGCCAACTACTTCTCACGCGTTTTATCATTACCTCCCACTTTCCGTGGATATAATGCTGACGGTGAAATGCTTTTGGGACCCAATTCAGGCGACGGAAACCAACAAATCAATTTTGACAAGTTTGTCCGTGACAACAATACAGACAAGTTCACCATGAACCAATCTTTTACCGCAGATATCATGAAAGGACTCTCATTAAAAGTGAACGCCATCTGGTTCTATTCAGAAGAAAAATATGAAGCTTTCAACAAAGATTATTTATCTTCTCCCGGAAACTGGGTAACCTCACACAGCACCTCGGCTTCCTACGGACGCACATTGGACCAAACTTATAATGCAGTGTTAAACTACAACTATCAAATAAACAAAGACCACTATCTGGATGCCATGGCCGGCTTCGAGTACTACGACTCATATTATAAAGGTTTCAGTGCCTCAGGATCGGGAGCTCCCAGTGACGCTTTCGGCGATTTGGAATATACCAGTGATGACAAAGGCAAACGCAGCATAGACTCCTCACACAGCCGCCAGCGTATCATGTCATTCTTCGGTCGTGTAAATTATGACTACCAGTCAAAATACTTGCTGTCTTTTGTTCTAAGACGGGACGGCTACTCCAAACTGGCCAAAGACAACCGCTGGGGTGTCTTCCCCGGAGTATCTACCGGATGGGTGTTCTCCAAAGAAAAATTTGCCAGTGAATGGGCCGATATCATCTCATTCGGTAAATTGCGTGCCAGCTTCGGTCTGAATGGTAATGTAAACAAAGATTTTGTAGGAAACTACACAGTACAAGGTGCTTATGCAGGCAGCAAATACAACGGCAACGCTTACTTCCTGTTAAACAACCTTCCTAATCCCTACTTGAAATGGGAGAAGTCAAGAACTTTCGAAATCGGTCTGGATCTAGGCTTTCTGGCCAACCGCATCAATGCCAATTTGACTTACTACAACCGACTGACCAGTGACAAGTATGCCAACATCACCATCCCGTCTACTTCGGGTGTTTCTTCCTTTACCTCCAACAACGGTAAGTTCCAGAACCAAGGCTTTGAATTCGAACTGGCATTCAAAGTTATCGACTCCAAAGACTGGAAATGGAATCTGAACTGGAACGGCGCATTAAATAAAAACAAAGTAGTGGCATTGCCCGACAACGGTCTGGAAAGAAACCGTCAAAATGCATTTCAAGTATATACCGGACGCCAGCTGGAGGACGGAAGCTATGAAAAAGCATGGGTAGGCGGTTATCAGGAAGGACAACGCCCAGGTGATTTGTACATGTTCGTAGCCGAAGGAATCTATCGTTCCGAAGATGAAATACCAGGAGGACTGATCGACTTGTCAAGTGGTAACAACGGCTCAAGCAACCGTCCCCTTTACGGAGGTGAGGAAGGATATAACAAACTGACAGCCAATCAGAAAGCGAATTCTCTCCGCATACAGCCGGGTGATGTGAAATGGAAGGATGTAAACGGTGACGGCATCATCGACAATTACGACATGGTGAAAGTGGGCAACACTGTACCCAAATGGACAGGAGGTATCAATACTTCAGTCACCTGGAAAGACCTTACTTTATCAGCACGTTTTGACTATGCGCTTGGTTTCAAAGCGGTAGACTGGAAAACCATGTGGATCATGTCTTGCGCACAAGGTACTTATAACACCATTGCGGAAACCCACGACACCTGGTCACCCGAAAATCCCGGTGCACAATATCCTACTTATGTATGGGCCGACCAGTTGGGCAAGCGCAATTACTGCCGTCAATCCTCCATGTTTGCCTACAACGGTAACTATCTGTCTTTCCGTGAAATAGCCTTGTCATATAATCTGCCAAGCAACTGGGTGCGCAAAGCAGGACTAGGCTCAGTCATGCTCTCGGTAACCGGTCAGAACCTGGGTTACCTGACAGAAGCCAAACATTTATTCTCTCCGGAAAAGACAGACAACAATGGTGGATACCCATTGCCCCGCACTGTCATTCTCGGCGTAAACGTTTCTTTCTAAACTTATAAACTCTAACAGATTATGAAAAAAATATTCTATATCCTTTCAATATGTGTGATGACCATTCTCCAACCGTCCTGTGACGCACTGGATCTGGCACCGGAAGATTATTATGGAGCCGGAAATTTCTGGAAAGAAGCTTCCCAGCCCAAAGCATTCATGTTGGGTCTGCACGCCCAATTAAGAAGTTACTATGACATGTTCTACACCTTGGGCGAACTCCGCGGCGGCACACAACGTGTGGGCACCTCCTCGCTGAACACCAGCTTGAACTATGCCGATATCCGGTCACAGAATATCTCGGAAGATATTCCCGGCATATCCAATTGGAACGGGCTATACTCTCCCATCATGCAAGTAAACCATTTTATCCAAGAAGTAGAAAATGGGTGTACGTTTCTGGATGATGCAACCCGGAGCCGGTACTTGGGACAAGCGTATGGCATGAGAGCCCTGTATTACTTCATGCTATACAGAACTTTCGGGGGAGTACCTCTCATCACCAAAGTAGATATACTGGACGGCAAACCATCGGCAGACAAATTCTATGTGGAGCGCGCCACACCCGAAGCCACCATGGAGTTTATCAAAGCGGATATTAATAAATCCGAAAACTATTTCGGAAATAACACCTCTTTTGATGCATACGACTGGTCACGCTATGCCACTTTGATGCTTAAAGCAGAAATCTATATGTGGGCAGCGAAAGTATCCATCACCGGATTCACAGCAACCGGGGCAACCGATTTACAGACTGCCAAGACTGCCTTATCCGGGATCATAGGACATTTTGAATTAATGGACAACTTTGCCTCCATCTTCTCATGCGACAATAAAAAGAACACTGAGATTATTTTCGCCATGCCGTTTATAGAAGGTGAGGCCAGCAATGACGGAGGCAGATTCCTTTATCAGGATGCTGTATTTCTGGGGCAAGCATATGGTCGTAACGGTAAGGTGATTGAAAAAGATACCTTAAACTTGAAAGGTACCGGTGGAGTATTCCGTGACGAGTACACTGAAGATTTCTGGAAAACGTTCAAAGAAGGAGACAGCCGCCGTGATGCCACATTCATGGAGTATTACATGAAAAATGATAATGGCACGCTCAGCGAATTCGGATGCGTAATGAAAAAACGTATAGGTACAATCAATTCCAATGACAACCGCATCTATATTTCGGACATCCCCGTTTACCGCTATGCCGATGCGTTACTGATGATGGCGGAAATTGAAAACGGATTGAACAACCCTTGCGCTTCGTATATCAACGAAGTACGCAAACGTGCATACGGAGACACCTTTGAAGAAAACAAATACACGGAAGGCAGCTATGCGGAAAATGAACTAGCCATTTTGCAGGAACGGGACAAAGAGTTTGTCAGTGAAGGCAAGCGCTGGTTTGACGTATTGCGTATGCACGATGCATCCGGACGTTCTTTGGTCTTTTCTGCCAATGCCAACTATCCGGGCACAAATCCTATCCTCGGTACAGAAGAAGCATATAAAATGCTTTGGCCGGTTAATATCGGTACTTTGAATGTGAATCCGTTATTAACTCAAACTCCGGGATACGGGAAAAAATAAGCCAAATCCTCCTGTTTAGTTTTCAGGACAGATGTTTTAACATAGAAAAATAAAGGTGTGTCGTGAGATACACCTTTATTCATTATGCATATAGTTGATAAAACATCAATAACACAGAAAATCAATAACTATTTCCGTTCTTTTGAAAGTTCCTCCAATGTTTTTTCCTCGTACCTGCAAATCGCCTCCTTATAATCCTCGGAAATCAATTTCGGTTCTTTGGTAGCCAGGTCATAACCTACCATCACCGTGCGGCACTCACAATCATACAAAGAAAAGTAAACCGAATTGTTCATATGACCAAACTGGTCCACATCGCTGAATCGTATCTGCACCGGCATAGTATGCCTGAATTTTATATCCTCTGCCATAGTTAAGCTTATTAAAATCGTTCAAATATAACACTTTTCCCAGTAATTGAACCCTAAATGACAGATTATTCTTAATTTTGCTGCGAAATAAATGAATATGTAATTTTAATAACAATATAAACATGGATAAGAAGTATAGCAGGGAGACCTTATGCGTACAGGCAGGCTGGACTCCGAAAAAAGGCGAACCGCGCGTTTTGCCTATTTATCAAAGTACCACATTCAAGTATGACACCAGCGAACAGATGGCGCGTCTGTTCGATCTGGAAGATTCGGGATATTTCTATACACGCTTGCAAAACCCCACCAATGACGCCGTCGCCGCAAAAATCGCAGCATTGGAAGGTGGTGTGGGTGCTATGCTGACCTCGTCCGGCCAGGCTGCCAACTTCTATGCCATTTTCAATATCTGTCAGGCAGGCGACCACTTCGTATGCTCGTCTACCATCTACGGAGGTACATTCAATCTGTTTGGCGTCACGCTGAAAAAACTGGGCATCGAGTGTACCTTCATTGACGCCAATGCATCCGAAGAGGAAATAGACCAAGCTTTCCGCCCGAATACCAAAGCGTTGTTCGGCGAAACCATCTCCAATCCGAGCATCGATGTGCTGGACATCGAAAAGTTCGCACGCATCGCACACAAGCACGGTGTGCCTTTGATTGTGGACAACACCTTCGCCACTCCCATCAACTGCCGCCCGTTTGAATGGGGAGCGGATATCGTCACCCATTCTACAACCAAATACATGGACGGTCATGCCACCAGTGTAGGAGGCGCCATTGTGGACAGCGGCAACTTTGACTGGGAAGCCCATGCGGACAAATTCCCCGGTCTGACCCAGCCCGACGAGTCTTATCACGGACTGACTTATACCAAAGCGTTCGGCAAAATGGCTTACATGACGAAAGCAACCGCCCAACTGATGCGTGACCTCGGCTCCATCCAGTCTCCGCAAAATGCGTTCCTGCTGAATCTGGGATTGGAAACATTACACCTGCGCGTGCCCCGTCATTGCGAAAACGCACAGAAAGTGGCCGAATGGCTGGAAGCCAACCCGAAAGTGAAATGGGTGAACTATTGCGGACTGAAAAGCAGCAAATACTATGATCTGGCACAGAAATATATGCCAAACGGCTCGTGCGGTGTCATCGCTTTCGGCTTGAACGGAACCCGTGAGGAAGCGATAGAATTTATGGACAGGCTGAAATTCATCTGCATCGTAACCCATGTGGCCGACGCACGGACCTGCGTACTGCATCCCGCCAGCCATACTCACCGCCAGCTCACCGACGAACAGTTGCGCGAAGCGGGAGTAGCTCCGGACTTGATTCGTCTTTCAGTGGGCATCGAGAATGTAAACGACATCATAGCCGACATTGAGCAAGCTTTACAATAAGACGAAGCGGATGAAAAAAATCATTATCATTGGCGCCACTTCCGGCATCGGACTGGAAGTGGCGCGATGCTATCTGAAAGCAAACAAAATCTTCCACTCTGCCCCGATATAGAATTACAGACCGCAGCCACCAATGTTTCGGGATTCATACGGATGGTCAATGCCGCCTATCACTATTTCGAACAGCAAGGCAAAGGACATATAGCGGTGATCAGTTCCATAGCAGGCACCAAGGGACTGGGATCTGCCCCTGCCTATTCAGCGACCAAACGGTTTCAAAACACCTATCTGGATGCTTTGGACCAATTGGCGCACATGAACAAGCTACACATTTCCTTCACCGACATCCGTCCCGGATTTGTCGCCACCCCTCTGTTGAAAGATGACAAATACCCGCTGCTGATGCATGCTCCCTACGTGGCATCACAAATTGTAAGAGCCATCTCCCGAAGGAAAAGAGTAGCTGTCATAGACCGGCGTTATCAGATGCTGGTGTTTTTCTGGAAACTGATTCCCGGATGGCTATGGGTGAGGCTGCCCGTGCGGAACCAATAATCCTCCAACCCATATCATTTCATAAGAAAGCCTCTTGTTCTCATCCTGAACTTGTGAAAGATTTGTAAACAAGGCAAGGGTTTCTTCGTTCCCCCCTGGAATTACCTGAATGAAAGGAATCGGTCAAGGGAACCGGCACAGCCTGTGCTCATGCTGATGAAAGATCAAACAGGCTATTGAATGATGCTTTCTTTGTAAAGCTGAACCTCTTTACAAACATAGAAACT
>PPYF01385137.1_pt1 | contig 28879 bp, 42 predicted proteins | sample 1559871 | NCBI WGS metagenome assembly PPYF01 (sample SAMN08240021, study PRJNA423297) | Human gut metagenome, whole genome shotgun sequencing project.
TTGGCTATGTGCTTGGTGCTACCCCCTGCACTCGGGACTTTCACCCGTTAGAACGCGCTCATGCCGAGCGCACTAAAAAAGCCGCCCGAAGGCGGCTGACGCGAATTTAATGTTTAAAAGAAGTACCTTGATACGACACCATAGATGCCGCAGACTGCAGCGGTGGCAGTCAAGAACTTCCCCCAGGTCAGATAATTTGTCTCAATCCGGACGAGGCGTTTATCGATCTCCGTCACGCTTTTCTGCGTTCCGGAAACCGTCTCCCGGATCTTGGAAAGGTCGTCCCGTGCAGACGCAGACCGGTCCTTCAGGACAGCCATGTCCTTTGTAAGCTGGATGACTAACGGATCCCAGATAACTCCTGCTGATCTTGCCATTTTTCTATCTCCGACCTGACTCTCTCAAAGTCGAAGTGTGCAACAAAATGACACCGGGTGCAACGGATGGAGATTACTGCCTCGCCGGCCACGACGCCCTTCCCGGCGTCCTCGATGCTTCCACTATGAATGACAGAGTCGGCAGCCTCCTGATGATATTCGGCGACATTGGCAGTGACCAAAAGTCCCTTCTCTGACATCGCGATGACCCACTTCTCGCATCCGCAAAACGGACAGGCCTTGTGCCGCCATGTGCGTCCGAAGTACGCACCGACATCGGCCGCGGTGATGATCTCATGCTTCTCTGCCATTACAGCTCCAGGCGAGGTTAAATATCGACCCACTTGCCGACGACTCAGATGATCGTCATGCCGTCCTCGAAAGGGATAATCTGTGGGCCCGGCCAGTGCGCAACTAACATCAGTTGCAGTTACAACTCTCTCGACACATGTAACACCCGGCCAAATACCCGCAGCCGGTCGGCGGCCTCGCCGGTGTACGTCATGACTTTGTAGGCCGGATTGTCAGAGACAACCTCGATCCCGTCCTGTATCCGGCGCAGGCGCTTGACTTTGAGGTCGCCCTCGATGCCCACGGCATAAATGGCGCCGTCACGGATCCGGACGCATCCCGCTCGTGGGTCGCTCTCCTCTGCCCAGAGGACTTTATCGCCGTCACACAGCGTGGGCTCCATACTGTCACCATCGACACGGCCGAACCGGCAACGCTCAGGCCGGACGCCCTTCTTCTGGAAGAACGACTCCGGCATCCAGTGCGGCGTGCTGTCGTTGATTTCTTCCCACGTGGGCTCATCGCCCGGCGCCGTGTTGGCCGCGAGCGTCAGACGGTACTCTGGAACAGCGATCATGCCAGCCGGCGGCTGGTCTTCGCCAGGGAAATATTCCTTAACCAAATCCCCCGGACGAGCTTCGCCTGGTGCAGGCAATGGATCGCCCACGCCCTCAGCAAGCCATTTGAGACTCACACCTAAAGCCTGAGATATACGCAGCGCAGCCACGAAGTTGATCGTCTGCGTTTTTCCACAGGTCCATCCAAAGACAGACGGCTGCTTTACGCCGGCTATTTTTGCAAGCCTTGACTGAGACAGGCTGAAGTGGTCAAGGATCCACTTAATACGGTCTGAAAGTATTGTCATATAGCGCACTCTATAGGATGTCAAAACAGCCTGCGCTTTACTTTTGCTATAGCAACGTCTATAGTTCTTGCAATTATCTTTAAAGCAAGAGCTATAGATATGACAGCAACTGCTTCACGCGAAATCGAGCTCGCGAAGTGCCTAGTCGAAGAGCTCGGAGGTCAGTCTGCCGCGTCCCGAAAAATCGGCCTGCGGCAGCCCTCTGTTTGGCGTTGGACGGTCTCAGGCATTCCGCCCTTACGAGAAACCGATCTGCGTTTCCGCTTCCCGCGCCTTGAGTGCTGGAAGCGCTTTCCTCCTTTGACTCAGGCCAAGGCGTAACCGATGTTCATTCGCCGCGAATTGAGGAAGGGCGACGTGGACATCCGCGTCAAGGCGCCGCAGTGGTTGATGGACGTCATCGACCAGTGTGCGCTTGCTCGCGGGGTGACGCGGCAAGACCTGATCCTCGTGGTGCTTGATGAGTACTGCTCTGAGGCTCTTGCTGTCTCAAGGGTACTCGCACCTCTCGCGGCTTCGCAACGGCATCGCAACGGCATCGACAAGGAGGACAGCAAATGAGCTACGCAGCCGAACAGTGGGCGCGGGCCCAGACGGTCGGAAATGCTCGGGCGAAACAGGTGCTCATCGAGCTGGCGCACTGCCTCAACGGTAAGACGCAACAGTGCACGCCGGGCATTGCCTATCTGCGCCAGGTAACAGAACTCAACGAGAAAACGATCACAAAGGCTACTGATTACCTGCAAGAGAAAGGTTTTATCAGGAAAAGCTATGTGAAAACGAGCACCGGACGCGGCATCAGTTATGCGATCTGTTACGCCGGGGAGGATACCCCCAAAACCGGTGGTATGGATACCTCCAAAACTGGGTTAACCCCAAATTTGGGGGTACCCCCAAATTTACCGGCGGATACCCCCAAAACTGGTGGTATGGATACCCCCAAAACTGGTGGTACGGATACCACCAAATTTGGGGGTGAAACAGGGAATAAGAACAGGGAAATAGAACAAGAAGGAATAGAAGTACGTGCAACACAAATTTTTTCTGCAGAAAAAATTGCACGGCCCGAGCCGGCCTTGGCTGAAGAGATCAACGCCGAGTTCCGAGCTGCGAGCGATCGTGATCCTGACGACTTTGATCCGGCCGATGCGCCGCCCGAAGAGCTGGACATTTTCGACACCGAACCCCTGCCCGTTGGCGGCACGAAAGCAGCGACTTGTCCGGTGACGGAGATCGTCGCCCTTTACAACAAAAAGCTCGGGCCTTACCTCCGGACCGTCCGGAAGATGACGCCGGCACGAGCGCAGGCCGTCCGGGCCAGATGGCGGGACGTCGCCGAGATCGTCGAAAGCCAAGACCGCGCCACGGTCATGGAGGGCATGAGCGACTACTTCGACAAGATCGCCAGAAGCAACTTCCTGATGGGCCGTGTGCCTGGGAAGGCATGGCGCGCGGACTTTGATTTCATTTTTTCACAGCGCGGCTTCACGCGCATTTTTGAGGACAAATACGCGAATGGCTAACGAATTTAACACCGACACCAAGCGCGAGGCCGGCCAGCCTAATGCTGACACAGGCCGCTACATGCGCTGCATGGCCTACGGCTGCCAGTGCGCAGCGTCCGTGAGCTTCGGCACCACTGGCCTCTGCTCTTTCCACCACGCCTGCGAGGAAACGCTCGCATGGCAGGAGGTCACCCGGATCATCAACACCCCGGAGGTCGTTGAGTTTCGGCAGGCGCTTTACGTGTTGGCCAACTGCAAGACGATGCACCGCGACACAGAGCGCGTCGACGCCGAGGCCGCGTGCCTCGATGCCTACGACAAGGCCCGCGTGATCCGGATTCCCGAGGACATCGCGCAGCGCGCAACGCTTTACGACTGGGAAGGCAAGCCCTTCATCGAGCCGCCGGAAGCTTACGGCTACCGGCTCTCGCAATTCCTCGTCGGGTATGTCGTCCGGTGGGCGATGAGAAAAACCTTCGGCGACCGCTACACGGTGCGGGTCGATCCGGAAAAGGCGCAGCGGAACATTGACGCTGCACTGGCGGCTATTGCCAGCCGCGGTCGTGATCTTATGGACGGGAGGGAAGCGGCATGACTGATTTAAAGATTTCTGCAGCCGACGCCCGGCACATCCTTGTCGCGATTGACAAGCTGCCGCCGAGCTTTTACAGCACCGAAGCCTACGGCGCCGCGATCCGCCTGCATCAGCAGCTTATCCGGCACGACATTGAGCACGCAAAGACCATGAAGGCGCTGCTCGCCAATGCCAACAAGCTCGTTGGCGTCTGTGACCTTCAGCAGGCGATGTGCCGGCAGATCACCACCGAGGGCGTCTCGAAGACGATGAAGGCCGACCTCAAGGAGCGGATCGAGCTTTTGGGCGACATCAAAGAGCTTCTGCACGCCCTGAAGGCAGATGCCGAAGGCTTGGAGATTGATGATGAGGCTTGACGAACTCTCTCTAGGCGCTCAAAAGGTCGTGCGCTGGATGAAGCGCCACGCCAAAGAGCCGTGCCGCTCGCACAGCCAGCTTGTCACCGAGACCGAAGAGGCCGCGACAGCGGTCTCTGAGGCTCTGGGTTTTCTGAGCTCTGAGCGCAAGCTCTACTCGGCAACCGACCCGGACCCGGTCAGAGCGAACGGCTTTATCCGCGCCTACGGCGGAGACACGATCTTTTACCGCTACTGCGCAGACCCGGAAGCCTTTGACGCCAAGATCCGGAAACTCAGGCCTGAGGATTACCGCGCAGGCGAGAAAAAATGGAGGACGGTATGGGCGTGGTGCTAGACAAAACGGACCCTGACGGGCTCAAGCAGATGACGATGCAGGAGCGGCAAGCCTACGATCAGGGCTACGCAGCCTCAAAGGGCGGCTATGCCGGCCCGCAGGCAACCAAAGGCATGAAGCCCGATCTCCGTTCAGCCTTCATCCGCGGCATGATGCGCGCCGTCTACGATGCGCAGGCCGAAGCACAGAAGGAGCGCGGCCGGTGATCGTCCTTGCTTTTACGGTCAAAGGCCCCGGTGTTCCGAAGGGGCGCCCTCGCTTTACGCGTCAGGGCCGGGCTTATACGCCCAAGGCGACGGAGGACTTCGAGAAGTGGGTCCGGGCAAACGCCAGGCAAACGATGATGAGAAACAGCGTCCGGATGATCGAGTCCGGCGCCGTCAGCATCAAGATCATGTTTCGCTTTGCGCCTCCGGCCTCATGGAGCAACAAACGCCGCCAGGCGGCCATCGCGGCCCGGGCGCCGAAGATCACAAAACCGGACCTCGACAACCTCGTCAAGGCCGTCACCGACGCCATGAATGCGGTCGTGTACGATGACGACAACCGCATTTACAGCATCGAAGCCTGCAAAATTTACGGCCCCGTCGATGACATCGGGATCGTCGTGCAAACAGTGGAGAGCATCGCATGAAGTTTGTCGCAGTTGTCATACCGCACGATCTGGCATCGATCGATGAGCGCTGCAAAATCTGGGCACGCGTATGCCGCGACAGACCGCGGCGCGTCGAGACGCCGATCTACCGCGCGATGTGTGAGTGGGGCGGGTATCGGCCGGAGCCGAACAGCGAGGACCCGGAGCCGCTGCCGCCGCTCACCAAAGAGCAGATCAGCGACGCTTGGCTCATTGAGCGTGCTTGGCGTAACTTGCCGCCTCGGTTCCAAAACCCTCTGCTCCTCTGGTATTTCGCAAGCTGGGTACCTATACCGGCCATGCGCCGGGTGCTGCAGTGCCGCAACAGCGAGCTCTTAGAGCGCATCACAAGCTCGCTGCATGCGATCGAGAACAAGGCGGCCGTGATTGAAAAGAGAATGAAACGATGAAACAGGACTGGGATTTGTTGCGTGTGCTCTTGGCTGCCATTGAGTCCGAGACGCTCGCGGCCTTTTTAAAGGATGCCGAAAAGGTCGAAGCGTGGAAGGAAGGCCAACTGCTCTCTGAGCGCAATAAGGCCAAACAGAACGCCGGCCTGCGCATCGTACTTCTGCACCTGAAGATGCTCATCGATGACGGCATGGTGACCGGCGTTGAAGTGCATTACGCATCAATCGGCCAGCGGTATGTCTACAGCTTCCGCGGCGATCCTCTACTCACCAGCAAGGGCTACAAACTCTTAGCCACCCTTCGCTCTGAAGGAGCCTGGGACAAGATGAAGGACCTTGCCAAGTCAAAGGGTATTGAGCTCACATTCGACACCATACAAATGCTCGCTTCCACCGTCATCAAAAGAATGATCGGGGAATAACGCTCTTTGACAACTCGCCCGCTTTGCCGCACAATACCCGCGTCCCTCAGTGAGGGATCGGGCCTGAGAAACCCGATGCTTGATCTAGGCGCTCACACCGCCTGACTGCCGTTTGGCGGTTTTGTTTTGTGTGCGGCATTCCCTGACGGGAAGGCCAACGGATGCGCTTCGGCGCGGCCGTTTCCTAGATCACGGTTTTCTCAACCCGTTGCGCCTTCCCACCATCCTGAGAAAATGGCGGAAGGCTCCGTAACATCGATCTGGGAGCCAAAAATGGCAAATATTGTTTTCGTCCAGAACGGACAAGCCCTCACCACATCCGAATCCATTGCCGCCGGCGTCGGCCTTCAACATAAAAACGTCCTCGCGCTCGTGCGAAATTATCAGAACGATTTTGAGACCTTCGGAAGGGTCGCGTTTGAAACGCAACCCTTTGAGACCAACGGCGGCATGCAAAAGCGTGATGTTGCCATCCTCAACGAACAGCAGGCCACCCTGCTCGTGACCTACTGCCGCAACACCGAGAAGGTCAGAAAGTTTAAAGTCGCCCTCGTCAAGGCTTTTTACGAGGCTCGTCAGCAGATCCAGCAGATACGCCGCAACAACACTGACGATGTCATCGAGCGCTACAAAAACACCTATCCGATGGTCAAGGGCAAGGACGGCCGCCTGACGTTTGACGGCAAGACACTGCCCACCAAGGACGAACTTGAAGCCATCCGCCAGCTCTTCGAGTTCAACCGCAATCCCCGCTGGCAGGACACGTTGCGCGATATTCACGCAACTCTGAAGCTCCTCGGTTCTCCCGTATGCGGCAACTTGTGGGACTTCATCACAGAACGCTCATGGTCGCTTATGCACATCAGCAAGTACCTTGACCGCAACAACATCGAGCACAGCCGCAGCACCTACGAAATCAGCCGGATGCGCACCGAGGATGACGTGACCCGCGCAAAGGAAATCAACCGCCGCAAAGCGCGCGGCATTGAGGCCACGTTCGACAGAGTCGGAGAAGGCAGTTGGTAAAACGACTTGACAAGCAGGCCCAAACTGGTATCTAATGCGCTTGGAAAATTTCAAGCTGTGTATCAGCCAGTGGAGAGGAGGCCAAAAGCCTCCTTTGGCATACCCGAAAGAAATACAGAGTAGAAAGCCCGATCCACCAAGGATGCGGGCTTTTTTTTGTTGATCCGGCTTACTCAACCGTCAACGTGAAGGACTTCCCCAGCTTGAGCATCGCGGCTTCCACGGCGTCCACACTGGCAACGTCGTTTACCAAGTCAACCAATCGCGACGCGGCCGTAAAGGATATTTCAAGTTTTTTTGCCACATCGGTAATGCGCAGGCCTTCGCTGACCATGTAGTTCCAGAGCAGGATTTTTGCCTGAACCTTGGCCGGCATGTAGTAAGGCTCCTCGCCTCTCCGAACCTTTGACGGCAGCGGGATGGCCTTCTTTTTACGACGATAGAACAGCATCATGCACGCGGGAACAAAGTCTGCAGCAAGTTTGTCGGCTTCTTCACGCGTCGCTGCTTCGGCCTTGTAATCGGGGATATCACGGCAGGAAACCTCAAACGACCCGCCGGACAACTGTTTGATCGTGACACCGTAAAACATATAATCCTCCTTGGAGGCGATGATGTGCGTGTGGTAGGCCTCCCCCTTGCGGGGGAGGTGGTTTTATCGAGATTTCTTAGAGCGGTTACTCGGTTTCCGCTTTTTCTCCTTCACCTTGCGGCTAATCTTGAACTTGACAATCCCGAGATTAACCGTGGCTGAGAAGCTTTTAATTACCACTTGCACATGTCATCACCTCCTTTTGTTTATGGAATAATAATACAGCAACTGTGTTAAAAAATCAAACAGCCAGTGTATTTTTATTGTGTTCGGGGCCTCTCAGGCGCTAGTCACCCGAACGCATACAGCCGCAGGAAAATCCTGCGGCTTTTTATTGGGTCTCGCAATGGCAACCGCAAAGAAGAAACCGGCCGCAAAGCGTAAGACCGGACGGCCCACCAAGTACACGAAAGAGCTCGCAGACAAGATCTGCGAACTGCTTGCCGAAGGCAAGTCGATCAACCAGATCAGCAAGATGAGGGGAATGCCCCATCGAAGCACGGTCTGGGGATGGCAGGACGAGCATCCCGAGTTTTTCGACAAGACAGCGCGGGCGCGCGCGCGAGGTGCGGACGTCTACGATGAGAGACGGCGTCAGAGCGCCACCCGTCTCATCGACATTGTGGAGGCCGCAGTCAAGTCGGGCATCGACATCCCTAAAGGCGTGGTCGAAGGTCTGAACGTCGCCATGAGAGAAGACGCCCGCAGTGCCGCGAACCTCAACCCGCAACGCTTCTCAGAGAAGCAGAAGATCGACGTCAATTCGATGGTGACACAGCCTCAGACAGTGACCATCGTCAACGACCTCAAAGAGTGAAGCATGGCAGCAGCCGGACGAAAAATCGTACTGAGCGATGTCGTCGGCAAGGGTTATCGGGACTTCTGGAACAGCCGGACGCGCTACCTGGTATGCAAAGGCTCGCGCGGCTCGAAGAAATCGAAGACAACCGCCCTGAGGTTGATCGTCAACCTCATGAGCCACCCGGAGGCGAATGCCCTTGTGATCCGGCGCTATGCCCGATCTCTCCGCGACTCGTGCTTTGCTGACCTTGAGTGGGCCATTCACCGACTCGGCTTTGACAGCGACTGGCGCGCGACTGTGAGCCCGCTTGAGATCGTCCGGATCAGCACCGGGCAGAAGATCCTTTTTCGGGGCCTCGACGACGGCCAGAAGGTGACGTCCGTCACGGTGGCCCAAGGCGTGCTCTGCTGGGTGTGGTGCGAAGAAGCCTCTCAGCTTGAGAGCGAAGCCGAATTTAATAAGCTCGATCTCAGCATCCGCGGCCAAGTGCCGGCGGGTCTGTGGAAAGAGATCGTCCTGACGCTCAATCCTTGGAGTGAGACGTGGTGGGGGAAACGCCGCTTTTTTGACAAGCCGAACCCCGAGGTGACGGCGCTCACGACCACGTACCTCTGCAATGAGTTTTTAGACGACAAGGACTGGGCGCTTTTTGAGGACCTGCGGGCCAACTTCCCCAGGCGCTACCGGATCGAAGGTCTGGGCGAATGGGGCATAGCCGAGGGCTTGATCTATCCGGACGCGAAGATCGTCTCATTTGACCGCGAGGCGATGAAGAGCCGGAGGGACCTTAAAGCCTTTTACGGCGTGGACTTCGGGTTTACCGATCCCACGGCCTTTGTGGGCGGCTTCTACGATCCGGCCTCAAAGACTGTTTTTGTGGCATGGGAGATCTATGAGCGCGGGCTCACGAATCAAGCGCTTGCCGCCCGGATCAAGGACTTCGGCCTCAGACGCGAGAAGGTCACCTGCGACAGCGCAGAACCGAAAAGCATCGAGGAGCTGAGGTCTGCCGGCATCAACGCGGTGCCGGCCGCGAAGGGACAAGACAGCGTCCGCTACGGCATTCAGCGGCTCCAAGGCGTGCACATCGTGGTGCATCCGGACTGTCTGAACGTGGCGCACGAGATTCAGAACTACGCTTGGGCCAAGGACAAGGACGGTCGTCCTACCGACAAGCCCGAGCACGATTTCAGCCATTCTATGGACAGCCTGCGCTACGGCGTTGAGCCGTTGTTAACAGGAGCTAGCTCAGTATGGGCGCGAAAGATGTTTTAAACCGATTTCTCGGCCACGTGACCGCCAAGCGCGACAACGCGGCGAGCTTCATGGCGTCCCTGCCCGGGGCGCCAGGCTCCACGATGGAATCGAGCCAGCCGCTCTCGCAGGATCAGCTTGAGAAGCTCTACCGGACGAATTGGATCGCCAGGAAGGTCTGTGACCTATACGCTTCCGACATGGTTTCGGCGGGCGTTGAGTGGGACACCGATGCCGACACGTCCGAACTTCTTGAGAAGGAGTTTCGGCGTCTGCAGGTGTGGGGTGCACTTGAGCAGGCTGTCAAGCTCGCGCGCCTTTACGGCGGATCGATCATTCTGATGGGGACGGCCGCGCCGGATCCCATGAAGCCGCTTAATACGGGCGAGGCTCTCCTCGGCCTGCGGGTCTTTGACCGCTATGAGGCGAAACCGGACACCGGCCACCTTGTCGCGACCGGGGCCAGGCTGGGCGAGCCGCAGAGCTACGACATTGCGCCGGTGCTTACTGCGCAGCTCATCAAAGCAGACGAAAGCCGCTGCCTGCGCTTCATCGGCGCTGCTCTCCCGGCGTCCCTCGCAAAGGCGCAGGACTTGTGGGGCGACTCGGTCCTTCAGGCCATGAAGAACCGGATCGAGATCTTCGACGGTGCGACCGAGGGCGTGGGCGAGCTCATGAAGCGCTGCAATCTGCGCTTTCTGGGCATTAAGGGCTTTTGGGATGCGATGGGTGACGAGACCGGCGCCGCGAGCGATCAGATCGCCAAGGCGATCGGCATGGTCAATCAGATGCAGACCATCTACGGCCTGACGGTCACGGATGCGGACGACACCTACAGTACGCAGAGCTACAGCTTCGGCGGCGTGAAGGACGTCCTCGATCAGATCAGCCAGCAGTTGGCCGGCGCCTGCGATATTCCGCTTGTGCGTCTCTATGGCATGAGCCCTGCGGGCTTCTCCACTGGGGAAAGTGACCTGAAGAGTTACTGCTCGGCGATTCTCAAGTCGCAGGAAAGCATGCTACGCGGGCCGATTGCCCGCATCGCAAAGCAGATCCTGACAGCCAACAACAAGGACGCCGAGGCCGAGGCGCTTGACTTCAAGTTTGCGCCGCTCATGCAACCCACCCAAGCTGAAAAGGCAACCACAGCGCAACAGGGCGTCGCGACGATCCTGCAGGTGCACAGTGAAGGCCTCATCAGCGACAACCGGGCGCTCGAAGAAGTCCGGCGTCTCTCTGCGACAACGGGCATTTTCAGCACGGTCGATCAGGCCGATGTGGATGCGCTCAAGATGGCCGATGTGCCGGTACCCACGCCGGACGAGAACAACGCTTTAAACCAGCCGGCAACGGTAACGCCGCCGGCACAGCCTGATGGCACTATTTGACCACGAGAAAACGTACCGCGTCCGCGTAGCCCGCGCGTATAAGCGCATCGCGCAGATCGTGCAGGGCATCATCAGCCGGCACGTGACCGCGACCGGGCAGATCGATGACCCGATCGCCCTGCGCCGCGAGCTTGATGCCTACGGCGATCAGGTGGGCAAGTGGGCTCAGAACTTCTGGGGAAAGCTCCTGCCGCAGCAGCAGAAACTGCTTGAGCGGGACTGGAAGTCAAAGGGCGTCCGGCTCCCGGCACACTCGCCGAGCGTGCAGGCCGCCATTGCCAGGGCTCAGGCCGAGCAGGTTGATCTCATCAAGACCCTGCCGAGGACTGCCGCCGAAAAGGCGCAGGAAATGGCCGAAAAGGCAGCGCTCGAAACCGGTGACCGCTCAGACAAGCTGATCGCTCAGCTTCAGGGCTTGGAGCCCGGCTATCCCGAGTTTGCCGCCCGGCGCCTGGCACGCACTGAGATCGCGAAGTCGCAGAGCCTACTCGTGGAAGCACAGGCCAAGGACGCTGGCGTCACGCACTATGTGTGGTGCACGATGGACGATGAGGCCGTGCGTGATAGCCACAAGAAACTCGACGGGCAGATCTTCCGCTTTGACGACCTTTCAGACAAGGACGGCGACGGCTGCCCGGCTCCCGGACAAATTTATAACTGCCGATGCTATGCAAGGCCACTCCTTCCCGGCGAAGACTCTTAGGACATAACAAATGCAGTACGGATACGGCATCAGCATCAGCCCGCACCGCACGGTAACCGACGAGGGTTATCTGCTCGTGAAGGACTGCTCCATCGCGACCCTCGGAGGCCGCCGGTATGCCGCGCAGGAATTGCCGCAGGACAAGCCGGACGCTTCCGGCTGGGTCACGGTCTTTCGGACCGCGGACGAGCTTTTCAACCCCGCGACCATCGAGAGCTTTGCCGGTAAGCCGGTCACCATCGAGCACCCGGACGACACAGTCTTGCTTGATCCGGCCACCTGGAAGCGCCACGTGGTGGGCGTTGTATTGAACCCGCGGCGCGGCTCCGGCGAGCAGTCGGACGCGATTGTGGCTGACGTACTGATACAGAACAAAGACGCGATTTCAACCGTGCTCACGGGGCTCATGAAGGAGCTCAGCGCGGGTTTCACGTCTGAGACAAGATCTCTTCTTCCCGGCGTCTCGCTTGAGAGCCGGATCAGAGGGAACCACCTGGCAATCGTGCCGAGTGGACGATGCGGACCGATGTGTGCACTTCGGGACGCTGCTTTTAAGGAAAAACCCATGACCACAGATAATCCTGAAGTTAAAAAGGATGCTGACGGTGCGGGCTCCGGCGGCGAGAACCCCGCTGCCACGCCGGCTCCGGCCTCTGACGTCGCTCAGGTGCTCGCAAGCATCCAGCAATCCATCGAAGCGCTGACGGAGCGCGTCGCGAAAATCGAAGGCGGCGCCACGGACGCGGATCCCGCGCCCGCTGCTGCCGATCCGGAAAAGAAGGCCGATGCTGATCACGAAAAGGATCCGGCAGCCTGCAAGACGGACGCGAAGCCCTTGTCCGCTGCGGACGTCCGGAGAATCTTTGACGAAGCCCTCAAGGCCAAGGCCGATCAGGCTAAGGCTGATGCCGCTGTTGTCGCTGACGCGGCCGTCATCGCGCCCGGGCTCGACAAGAACACGCCGGACCTCGCCAAGCAGGCTTGCATCGAATACGCGAAGACCGACTCCGGCAAGGCCGTTGTCGAAGCTTACGGCGGCATGACCGCTGTGGAAGCGAATCCGAAGCAGGTTCTGCATCAGTGCGCTGTGTATCAGCGCCTGCAGGCCGCGGCTCCGATGAAGGGTGCCGCCAAGGCCGATGCTTCCGCATCCTCTGCTCCGAGCTTCTTCGAGCAGGCTGACAAACTCTGGGGGAGAAAGTAAATGCCCAATACCGAAATCACATCCTACGGCCGCGCAGGTACCGTAACGCAGAGCGGCGCTCGCGTGAAGACGATCGCGTGCGACGGCCACCTTGCCGCTGGTCTTCCGCTGAAACTCAACGAAAACGGCCAGGCGATTGAACTCGCCGCCGGCGACACCATGCAGGGCTTTATCGGCGTCTTGGTGGCCGATCCTGCCGGCTGGGCTCCGACCTTCTCTTTCGAGATGCGCGGAGCCCTCGACACCGGCTTCATCCAGGTTCCCCTTGCCGAAGGCGTCACGCCGAAAGTGAACGACCCGGTCTACTTCGATCCGGCGAACCACGTTTACACGAACACCGCGGCCGATGGGCTTATCCAGCTCCCCGCTCAGTTTGCTGTAAACGGCGTTGGCTCAGGCGTCGGCGAGATCCGCGTCTTCCCCGCCCTGCCCGTCACTGCCGCTGCCGCGGCTCCGGCCGGCATCACGCAGGAAGCCGCTGATGCGCGCTACCGCAAGACAGCAGACAAGGTCAACATGGCCTCTGACGTGACCGGCACGCTTGCCATCGCAAACGGCGGCACCGGCAAGACGACCGCTGCCGAAGCGCTTGACGCCCTCGGCGGACAGGCAAAGGCCCAGGCTTAACTGTGAGGAATTGAACAAATGCCTTTAACGAATCAAGAAGCGCTGAGCTTCCTTAACGCGAAGCTCAGCAAAATCGACAGCGAGGTAATCCGCCCGCTGGCCACATACACCTTCACCCGCGACCTGCCCCGCGGCTCTAACATCGACCGCACGGTCGAAGCCCTTGTGCTTCGCCGCATTCAGGAGGTCGGCGGCCAGGGCACGCGCGACATGCAGGGCCGCTCCTGGATCGGCCGCAATGCGAACGACTTGAAGGGCGTGAACTTTGACATGAACGCTTCTGCGACCCGCGTTTTCACCGCCGGCCGCGAGGCAAAGTGGACGGGGATGGAGCTCGAACGCGCTCAGGCACTCGGCATCCCCTTTGACGCCGAACAGGTCACGATCATCAACGAGATCTTTCAGCGTGAAGCGAACCAGGTCGCCTACCTGGGCGACAAGGAAGCCGGCATCGCCGGTCTGCTGAACTCCACGGAAGTCGGCAAGGTCGCCGGTCAGGGCTTGCTCGCCGATGACGACATCTCGGCCGTGAAGATCCCTGATCTGCTCAATTACCTGAACAGCCTGCTGATTCAGGCGGAAGAAAAGACAGGCGACGTTACGATGCCGAGCACCCTGCTTGTCACGCCTGAGGTCTACGGCAAGCTCTTCAGCTTGCAGTTGCCGGACGCCTCAGCGACCTCCATCACGGACTACCTCGCCAAGCGCTCCATCGCCTACGCGAAGTACGGCCGCTTTCAGATCTACGCCGTCAAGGAATTGAAGGGCATCGGCGCCAAGGGCGCTGACCGCGCGGTTCTCTACACGCCGGACGAGTCTTATCTGAAATTCAACTACTTGCCGGTGTGGCGCGAAAAGACCTATGACAAGGGTCTGGAATTTTGCGCCGCATATCTGTGGCGCATCGCTGAGCCGCAGATCCGTCATCCGGAAACGCTGACCTACATCGACAACCTGTAAGAGGAAACGATGAACGAGCAGGAAACAACCATCACGCCGCAACTGCTGCGTGAGCGCTTCCCGGAGCTGGGCGGCATTGACGAGAGTCAAGCCGCCTTTTTCATTGAGGAAGCCACGGGCATGATCTCCGAGCGCCGCTTCGGCAAGCGCACGACCTTTGCCCGCCTGCTCTGCGCAGCACATCTCATCACACTGCTGAGCCCGGCCGATTCGGGCGCCGGGTCCGGGGCTTACAAAACTCCGACCGGATCGGGCGTTATTGCATCCAAGTCGGTCGGCTCAGCCAGCGTGAGCTATGACACCTCGTTCGGCATCGATCAGGACGCCGGCTGGTGGAATAAGACCAAATACGGGCAGGCGCTCTGGGAGCTCATGAAGCGCTTCAGGCGCATGCCTTTTGTTGTCTCCGGACGCGCAGTGGTGCCGTCATGGCCACGATGATTACTGTAGGCAACGTCATCAATGACGACGCCTTTAAGCGTCTCATGAAGGCCTCAGGCTTTCTCCGGTCGATGGACGTCAAGGTCGGCATTGTGGGGTCGAAGGATTCGATCCGTAAAGACGAGCCGATCCAGAACGCCCAGATAGCCGCGATTCAGGAGTTTGGCTCTCCGGTGCGGAACATCCCGCCGAGACCCTTTCTCGTGCCGGCGCTTGAGGCGAACCGCGCCAAGTGCATGAACTTCCTGAGAAACGGCCTGCGGGACGCTTTCTCCGGTGACGATCAGGCACAGAAGCGCAGCCTCTCGCAGTGCGGCGCAGCGATCCGCGACAAGGCCAAAGACATCATCCGGACGCAGGACGGCTTCGAGCCGCTCTCGCCGCGGACGATCAAGGCCCGCCAGCGCATCGGCTTTAAGGGCACGAAGGCGCTGATTCACACCGGACAACTTTTGAACAGCATCACCTTCCAGGTGACCGAAGATGCTTGATCTTTCTGATCTCATGACCGATCCGGACTTCGCAAGCCGGATGATCCTCGAGCGCACGGAAATCGCGCGCCGAGAGTTTGGCCGTCCGGTGTACGAGACAAAGCAGATCGAGATCACCGGCGTTATCCAGCCGGCCTCGGCCGAAGACCTGCAGCCGTTGGCTGACGGGGCGAACGGCTACGTGACCGAAGGGCTGGTGCTTTACACCGATTTTGTCGTCACGGGCGGCACCAACGGCATCAGGGCCGACCGCATCGTCTTTGAGGGCGTCTGCTACGACGTCATGCAGGTCGAGGACTGGATGCCCAACGGCGCCTACTGCCGGGCGATTTTGACGAGGTCTCACGATGAGCACGAGCCAATTTCCGGATGCGGTTGACTGTCTGGCATCCGAGAACGCCATCAGCCGCGACTTTGAGAACCGCCTGCAGACGATCCTGACAAGGCTTCTGCCGGACATTCTCTCGGAGAACATCCGGCCCGAGGTCGAGCTTGATCTCACTAAGGTCCCGGACATGGCAGACGTCGCAGTCTTCCTGCCGGCACTGAGTCCGGCCATCAGCACCGTGCGGCTTGAGACAGCCGAGGACGGCACGGCCTACCGATACAACTGCGAGCTCACGCTCACGGTGATCCTCTGCGGCCCCCAGGCACGCGCCATCGGCACGCTCTTTCGGGATGCCATGCAGGTCGAGCAGAACGAGGAGCTTTTTAAGCCCCTCGGGCTCGGCTTCATTGACTCGGAGCTTCGGTTTTCGCTTGCACAGCGCGCCAAGGTCTACACCGAGCGCTGTGATGTGGCGCTCCGCTTTAACTACCAATACCTGCGGAAATGGGCGGTCTTACCGCTCGTTGACGCTCCCTTTTCTGTTACTCACTGAGGACATGCAAAATGGCACTCTCTGAATCCCGGCTGGTGAACGTAAGCATCAGCCTCTCCCCGATGGCCGCCCAGACGCGCGGCTTCGGTACGCTCTGCATTTTGGGCGATAGTTCCGTCCTCGGTGCTGAAGAGCTTTACCGCACATACTCGTCTGTGGATGAGGTCCTTGAAGACTTCGGTCAGGACGCTGAAGAAACCATCGCCGCCCAGGCCTATTTCAGCCAGAGCCCCAAGCCAACGAGCCTCGTCGTTGCCCGCTGGGACGTGACGCCCTCTGCCGGCAAACTTGTCGGCGGCAAGGCAACGGACACTCAGGCCGATCTGCAGCCCTCCAACGGCGGCTTTACGATCGATGTGGACGGCCATTCCGTTAACGTAAAGGGCGATTTCAGCCAGTGTCTGACTTTCGCCGCAGTGGCCGCAAAGCTCGGCGAATTGCTCACGGGCGTCACGGTGACCGTTTCCGGCCACTCTCTGACGCTTACCAGCAAGACGACCGGCGCTGCTTCCGGTGTGGGCTTTGCAACGGCTCCGACCGAGAAAGGCGTCACGGACCTCTCCGCAAAGCTCGGCCTCACTGAAAAGGCCGGTGCCGTGAAGACGCAGGGCAAGGCCATTGCTGAAACCGTGACGGATGCGGTGACGCGCCTGGTGACAAAGGCGGGCCGCTCCTTCTACGGCCTCGTGACCGCATCGGCCACGGCGCTCACGGACGACGACCGCCTGCAGATCGCTCAGTTGATCGAATCGGCTGAGGATTCGCACATCTACGGCATCACACTCACCGACCGGGCACTCGCCTCTGAGGTCTACACGACCGAAGCGGACGACCTCGCGGCAAAGCTCATGCGCGGCCAGAACACGCGCACGGCGGTCTTCTTCGCTGACTACGATGCAGACGATGCGGCATACCGCCTGAACAAATACTTTGCGGCCTCTGCCTTGGGTCGTATGTTTACCGTCAATTTCAACGGCAGCAAGACCACGCTGACGCTGAAATTCAAGCAGGCTCCGAGTCTGCAGCCATCGGACCTCGACACGTCTGAGGTGACGAACCTTGAGGCCCGAAACATCAACGTTTACGCGACTTACAAGAACGGGACCTACATCATCGAGCCGGGCGTTATGGCTTCCGGCATGCACTGCGATGAGCGTCACGGCCTCGACTGGCTGCAGAACGCTCTGCAGACCGCGGTCTTTAACCTCTTCTACCAGAGCAAGACGAAGATCCCGCAGACGGACGACGGCGTGACGCAGATCCAGGCGCGCCTTGAGAACGTCCTGCAGCAGGGCGTGGAAAACGGCCTCATCGCTCCGGGCAAATGGAACTCGGACGGCTTCGGCTCGCTCGAAGACGGCGATTATCTTGACGCCGGTTACTACGTGTACGCCGGATCGATTGTCGATCAGGCGCAGAGCGACCGCGAGGCACGGAAGTCTCCGGCCTTCCAGATCGCTGTCAAGCTCGCCGGCGCGATTGAGTCGGTGGACGTGATGGTCTCTGTGAACCGCTAAGCGTAAGGGGATAGGAAAATGGCAAAGGAAAGCTACAGCTTAAAGAATGTCTCGATCGCCTACGCCCCCAATGGCGGCGCGGCGTTTGACTGCAAGAACGGCCTGAGCACGGACGGCTGCACCATCGCAATGGCCGAAGACTTCGGCGAGCGCACGATGGGCGCAGACGGCTCCACGCTCTGGTCGGAATACATGACCGCGAACGGCACCGTCACCTTGTCCGTGATGGCCAACTCGCCGGCCTACGCCTTTTTTGTGACGCTGCAGAACGCGCAGCGCACGGCGGGCGGCAAGGGCCGCGACACGATGACGATCGTCAACCGCGATTTTTCTGAGCAGTTTGCCTGCGCATCCTGCGCGATCCAGAACATCTCGGGCGAAAAGTATGACAAGGCCGGCAACGCCGTCCGCACCATCACGATTAACGCCGGGTCGATCAGCAGGATCGCAGCATGACGAACGCCACGACACCCACACCGCGCGAGAAGACGATCACCGTCGAAGGCGTGCAGATCCGGATCACCCGGATGAACGCCTTCGAGCAGAACGATGTCCTTGAGCTCATGGCCGGGCCGATGGCTTCGGCCATGAAGGCCGTCGTCTCGGCGCCGAACGAGAAGATCGGCACCTTTGAGGCGATCGGAAGGTTTATCCAAGAGATGCCCGCTGACGCACGCCGCCGCGTGCTCTTTGACTACCTGCTCTCTCCAAGGAGTGTGCAGGTGGTCTCAGGCGGCGCCACGCTCCCTCTGATCGGAGATGACGGCCACGGCCAGCGCGTCGTCATGCAGAGCGCCCTGGATGACATCCTCTCGCTTTACGAAATTGCCGGTCAGGTTGTGGCCTTCAATTTCCAGCGTTTTATCTCCTCCGCTCTCAGCGGGATAAAAGCACAGCTCTCCGCCGGGACCCGATAGCCGAGGCGGCGGGTCTTTTGGAGATCCCCCGGGGCTTTCTGATGATCCCCGTCATGCGCGGGTTCATCCGGTACACGGACCTGACGGACGGCTCAGTGGATTTGGCCGATCTTGAGCTGATCCACCAAACAATCGCGGCCGCTGACGAGAATCAGCGGCGCTACAACGACGCGGCGAAAGCCCTTCAAGAGAACGATGTTTGAGCAGTTAAAAGAGTTTGTCGTAACCCTGCGGGGCGAGGTCGACAAGCCGTCCACCGACGGCCTTGTCAAGACTGTGGACGACCTGTCCGGCAAGGTCATGGCCTTTGCCACGGCCGCAGCCGGTGCTCTCGCTGCAGGCGCTTTGGCCACTGCCATCCGCAGCACAGCAGACCGCTTTAACGACTTGGGAGATGTGATCGAGCGCACGGGCTCCGGTTCTGTGACCGAGCTCGACCGTCTGGGCTACGTCGCTCAGCTCTCGGGCTCGGATGCGGCCACGGCCGCGGCGAGCTTTGAGTCCTTGTCCCGCACCATCGGCGAAGCGGCCAAAGGGGTGGGCCGCGGCGCGCAGGCTTTTCAGACGTTCGGCCTCTCTGCGAAGAACGCGGACGGCTCGGTGAAGTCCGTTTCGCAGGTCATGGACGACCTGCGCGGCAAGCTCGAAGGCATGAGCACGGCCGAGCAGCAGGCGATGATTCAGCGCCTCGGGCTTGACGCTGATGAGCTTGCGGGCTTCTCCGGCGAGTTTAACGACGCCATCGGCCGCACCGGCCGGGCGGTCTCGGACGTCTTCTCGTCCTTTGTGATGCGGATCCTGCCGGCGCTCACGCGCGCCATCGACCGGATCTCCGCTTTCATCGACGAGCACGCTCAGGACATCGCGGCTTACGTGCGTCCCATCGCCGCAGGCTTTGAGATCGCGACCGAGGTGATCGGCGTCTTCATGTCGACGGTGACCAGTGCGGTCGCAGCCCTCGGCAAGCTCCCAATCGTGATCGGCCTAATTGCCGGCGCATGGAAGGTGCTCAACCTCGTGATGAGTACCTCTCCCTTCGCCCGGATCGTGACGGCCATCACCACCGTGACAACCGTCATTGGCTTACTGATTGACGATTTTGAGACCTTCCGGAAAGGCGGCAACAGCTTCTTTACGTTCTGGAAAGACGTTGTCCCGATCGTTGACGCTGTATCCAATGCCTTCAAGTCTTTCTCTGACTACATCGAGCGGAACGGCGTCTGGAAAAAATTGCAGAAGACAGCTGGTGCAGCGCTGAGCTTCATCGGCAGTCAGATCAATACGGTTTACAGCCTCGCGAAGGCGATCACGGACACGATCGTCGGTATCTTCACCGGCGACATCGACATGATCACCAGCGCCTGGGGCGACTTCTTTGAATCCGTCAAAGGGTGGTGGGGGGATCTCGTCGGCGTGGTCTCCGGCATCGGCGAGACAATTGATTCGCTCTTTGGCGGATTCTTTTCCGGCATCATGGATGAGGCCGCGGCCTGGATCAACGAGATGATCGATCTCGTTGTGGGCTTCGCGGCATCGATCCCCGGTCGCGTTGCTGACGCCGTGAAAAGCGCCGGCAAGGGCGTTGTGAGCTTTGTGAAGAGTTTCCTGGGCATCGGTGACGATGAACCCGAGACGCCCCAGGCGAAGCCAGCGGCATCGGCGTCCGGCACTGTTCCGGGACAGGCACAGCCCGGCTCGTCTGCCGTAACGGCCCCGGCCGCTGCGCAGCCTGCCTCGCTTGTTTTGCAGCCGATGGTGATGCCGGTGGCAGCGGCCCCGGCATCGGCCATCGCACCCGTGAATACGTCTTACCAGACGAACTCGAAGGTCGTGAACAACAACCAGAGCTACACGCAGACGCAGAACTTCAACGTGAGCTCCAGGAACGATGCAGTGGCGATCGCCAACGGCACGGGCTTTGTTCGGATGCCCGCGGGCGTCGGAGGTTAAGGCATGGCTTTCTGGGAAACACAGGTCAACAGTGTGCTGGGGACGTCCGTAGGGACGCTCCTCGCAATCAAGCCCAAGCGGACGTTTGCCAGCTTCTCGGGTTTTGTCTCGATCACTGAGAGCCACAGCACCGCGACTGAGGCGACGAGCTACCCCATCGAAGACGGCACCCAAGGCACGGATCACATCATCCGAAAGCCCGATGCCCTCTCGTGGGAACTCGCCTTTATGCCTGAGAGCGATCCTGAGACGATGTTCCGGAAGCTCCGTGAGCTTCAGATGTCCGGCGAGCCGTTTGACGCCGACACGGGGCTCAAGCGCTACACGAACCTCGTGATCTTGTCGCTTGCCTGCACGCAGGACGCGCACTCCGGCCGCATCTGCCGGGTGAACATCAGCATGCAGGAGATCATCATCACGAGCGCCGTGACGACGATCCTGCCGCCCAGAGCGAAGCAGGCCGCGCCGCAGTTGACGGCATCGACAAGCAAGAACGGCATGAAGAGTCTTGAGGAAGCCAAGCCCACCAACAGCGCCCTGGAGAACATCTGGCAGGCCTACAAGCGAGGGACGTCCTGATGGCGACAACGCTTTACGAAATTCCGCTCAACAGCTACCCCGAGAGCTTCTCGATTGAGATTCAGGGGCAGCCTTTTTTCCTGCGGACGCATTGGAACGAGCCGATGCAGCGGTGGGTGCTTGACATCGGCCGGAGTACTGAGGAGTGGATTCTCACAAACATCGCGATGGTTGCCGGCGTGAACCTCTTGGAGCCTTTTGAGCACTTGGGACTGGGCTTCGGCCTGGTGCTTGCGAGTGACGAAATCCCGCAGGACGAGGCGACCTTTGACACGCTGGGCACGTCAACGCATCTCATCGTTGTAACCGAATAAATGGAAAACTTCGGACGCAAAATCGAGCTCTTGATCGCAGATGCCGGCGGGCATGCGCTCGACCTCTCAGGGTTCCGGGTGGCCTTTAAGGTCACCAAGACCGCGGCCGAGCAGCCGAATCAGGCGCAGATCACGATTTTCAACCTCTCGGACGAGACAAGCCGCCGGATCATTTCCGGCACGCTCACGCGCATCGTCTTGTCAGCAGGCTATGAGGAAAACTGCGCGATCATCTTCGACGGCAACATCATCAGCGCCACGCACGTCAGAGACGGGGCAGACTTTGTAACGACCATTGACGCCGGCGACGGCGATCAGGCTTACAACTTCGCGACTGTGAGCCAGACGCTCGCGGCCGGAGCAACGAAGCTCGATGTCGCCCAGGCCGCAGCGGCCAGCATGGCCGAGAAGAATGCCCACATGGCCGCGGACACCTCGGCCATCGACTCCGAAACCCGCTATCCCCGCGGCCGCGTGCTTTTCTGCTCCTCACGCGACGCCGCGCGGGAAGCGGCCAAAGCAAGCGACTGTCAGTGGTCCATACAAGATGGCCAAATTGTTTACTGCAAGACGACGAAGGCTCTGCCAGACCGCACGGCCTTCGTCTTGAATACCGGATCCGGCATGATCGGAAGCCCTGTTATCGACAAGGACGGCGTGCAGGCCGTCTGCTGCTTGAACCCGCGGCTGCGGATCTACGACCCGCTCCAAATTGAGAGCCGGTACGTCAAAGGTACTTACAAAATCTTGTTGGTTGAGCACACCGGCGACACCCATACGAACACCTGGGACACGACCGTCAAGGCCAGTGTTATCGATCAGTCCGTACAGGAGACAGTCAAGCTATGACACAGCGCGAACGTGTAGGGAACCCTGCGGACGTCCTCGATCAGGCGCTTGACATGCGCCAGGCGCGCATCCACACCGCCACGGTGGGGATCGTCAAGGCCGTTGATCTTGAGAAGCAGACTGTCACCGTCAAGGTGGCGCTCCAAGGATTCACGGTTGACGAACAGGGCGAGAAGCACTGGCAGGACATCCCGCTTCTGGTGGACGTCCCCATCGTCTGGCCTCGTGCCGGCGGCTTTGCTCTTACCTTCCCGGTGAAGCCCGAGGACGAGTGCCTCGTGGTTTTCGGCGAGCGCTGCTTTGACGCCTGGTGGCAATCGGGCGGCGTGCAAAAGCCGATCGACTACCGGATGCACGACCTGAGCGACGCCTTTGCAGTCTTCGGTGTCACGAGTCAGCCGCGAAAGCTCCCGGACGTCAAAAACAACGCCGTGGAATTGCGCACGGACGACCGGAGCAACTGGATCAGCCTGCGCAAAGGGTCGCTTGATATTCACATCGAAGGGCCGACCACGGTTTACACAAAGACGCTGCATCAGCTCACCTGTGAAAACCTGACGGCCAATGTGACGAAAGCGGCCACGGTCAACTGCGACACCGCCACCATCGCCGCCAAGACCTCGATCACAGGCGACTCGCCGACGATCACGCTCACGGGCGACACCACGGTTCAAAAGACGCTGACCGTCATGGGCGCGTTTGCGGCGATGTCCGGCATGACCTGTAACGGCGGCTCAGGCGGCGCGACTGCGACATTTAACGGCTCGATCCACGCGACCGGGGACGTCACGGCAGGCGACATCAGCCTGCAGAATCACGTCCACACTGAACAAGGCGACGGCGCTGACACGAGCACGCCGCACTAGAAAAGAACAACCCCGCAAGGTCCGACAACCGAGCGGGGTTTTTGATAACCGAGACGGGCGGTCATCATGGAATCTATTTTACATTCAGATCATCGGATGGTTCCGGAAATGAGATACAGAAAGCTCGATGATGCCGGCGACATGGTCTTTGGCCACGGTTCTGATGACTACTACATCGACCGCGCCGAGGCCGTCGCTCAGGCCGTGATGACCCGGCTGCGCCTGTGGCGCGGCGAGTGGTATCTCGACACAGACGAAGGCACGCCCTACCTGCAGGAGATTTTCGGCAGGGGCACGGAATCGACGGCCGTGCGTGCGCTTCGCCTGCGGGTACTGGAGACCGAGGGCGTCACGGACATCGTATCGATCAATGCGACAAACGATCCGGAGACGCGCAAGGCCGTTTTCCAGATCACGGTTAATACGATTTATGGAGAGGTGACAGTCAATGGCTAAATCGGTTTCTGAGCTCGCCTACTTTGACGAGCAGGGCTTTCACCTCGCGGACTTTGAGGACTTCCTGACCTTTAACCGGGACGCCTTTGCGCGGATCTACGGCACGGACGTTTATCTCGATCCGGACAGCCAGGACGCACAGCTCATCACGCACTTTGCGCAGGCCCAGTATGACCTCGCGAGCCTGTGTGCCGCGGTCTTTAACGCCTACAGCCCGCATACAGCCGCAGGCGAAAGCCTCTCGCGCCAAGTAAAGATCAACGGCATCCGGCGCCGTGCGGCCACGAAGTCTCTTGTCGACCTCCTCATCACTGGGCGCGTCGGCACAGGTATTTACAACGGCCGCGTGCGGGATACGCTAGGCCAGATGTGGATCCTTCCCTCGCCGATCACGATTCCGACCGAAGGCCGGATCACGGTGACGGCCGCGGCAGAAAACGCGGGCGCAGTGAAGGCGGCTCCGGACACGATCACGAAGATTGCGACACCGACAGACGGCTGGATCAGTGTGACGAATCCGGCTGAGGCCACGCCCGGCACGGAAGTCGAAACCGATGCGGCTCTTCGCATCCGGCAGGCAGACAGCACGGCCGAACCATCCCAGGCGATTATCCGCGGCCTCGCCGGCGAGATCGCAAACCTGCAGGGCGTCACGCGCCTGCGGGTCTACGAAAACGACCACTCCGAGCCGGATGCAAACGGCATCCCCGGGCATACGATCTCTGCGGTTGTGGAAGGCGGCGACGCCGTGCAAATCGCCGAAGCGATCCGGCGCAGAAAGACAACCGGCACGGGTACCTACGGGACGACAAACATCGATCTGACGGACCCGGCCAGCATGCCGATCCGGATCAATTTCTTCCGGCCGACCACAGTGCACGTCAAGGTGCACGTGACGCTTAAGCCGCTTGCTGGCTACAGCTCGACCTACGCGACAGAACTGCAGGATCAGGTTGTGGCCTACATCAACAGCCTCGGCATCGGCTCCACGGTGTACCTGTCGAAGCTCTACGCCCCGGCGAATCTTGACCAGAACGCGCACGACGACACATACGACATCGAATCGATCGAGCTTGCGGCCGATGACGGCACACCGGCCGCGGCCAACATCAAGACAGCGTTTAACGCCGTGCCCTACTGCGAGGCGTCCTACGTGACGGTGACAGTCAATGAAGCTCAATGACTATTTGAACCGCGTACCGGCCCAGCACCGCGACAAGCCGCGGTTTCAGGAGACGCTAAGGACGATCCTTGAGCCGGTTCTGCAGTTACAGACCCTCATGGAGGAAACGCCCGAGGCTTACGACCTTGACACGGCGATCGGCAAGCAGCTTGATGTCGTGGGCGAATGGGTAGGCGTGGGCCGATACGTCGATCACCCCATCGACGGGATTTACTTCGAGTGGGACGGCAAGACCCGTACAACCGGCTGGGGCGCGGGCCAGTGGAAAGGCAAATATGACCCGAGCACGGGCCTTGTGGCCCTCGATGATTACACATACCGCACCCTCATTAAGTTACAGATCGCCGCGAACCGGTGGGACGGCTCTGCCGATCAGGCTTATGAGGCTTGGCGCTCGACCTTCGAGAGCTCGAACATCATCATCGAGGATCACCTCGATATGAGCATCACGATCGGCATCGCCGGGCGGTTTCAGAGCACATCACAGCAGGCGCTTTTCACGAAGCAGATCAGCCCGTTTAAGCCGGGCGGCGTCCGGATATCGGTTTACTTCATCGCGACCGACGCGAACGCTCCGATCTTCGCGTGGGGCCTGAAGACGGACAACCTCGAAGGCTGGGGCCTGGCCTATTGGGCTGAGAAATACGTCATGCCGTAAGGAGAGAATGAATGGCAACCAATAGCATCACTGTCTGGGCGACATCGCAGACCGCCCAGCTTCAGGACGAAGCGCAGTACAAGCGCGACGCTGAGCTCGGCATTCGCCCGGGCATCGCTGACCTTGAGCAGGCGAACATGAGCTGGCATCAGACAACGCTCGTGTGTGCGGCCGTGGGCGAAGTTGTGGCCACTGATGCCGATGGTTATACCGGCGTCGATTTTGACTGGCGGGAAAAGGTCAAAGACCTCGGCGACAAGATCCGGACCTGCATCAATTACTTGGCGAAGAAGCAGGCCGAGCTCGCGATCATCGCGGCAAAGCTCGTCACTTACGGCTCTGCCCAAAACCTCACGGGCTCTGAAAAATCTCAGGCCAGGGACAACATCGATGCGGCACCGCGCGCAGCGATCAAAGCGCTCTGCGATGAGATCGTCGCTGCCAAGGGGGCCTGATGCGTTACGACTTTGAGATCCCGCAGGGCACAGACGTCCGACGCATCTTCGCATTGAAAAGCTCATGCACGCGGCAGACGATCGATCTGACGATGTGCAAAGCGCGCATGCAGATCCGCACGAACGTTTACGCGACGCGCTACTGCGACACGATTGACAGCACCGTGGACGACGGCCGATGCACGATTGACGAAAAGGCCGGCACGGTGACGATCATCTGGCCGCATGAACTGACTTCAAGCCTCCCCGTCGGGAGGCTTTTTTATGACCTTGAGATCGAGAGCGCCGGCGGCGAGATCGCCCGGGTGCTCGAAGGTCAGATCACTGTGACAGCAGAGGTGACTCGTGTTTGATCCTCGTTTTCCAAACTTCGGAGGCGGCGGCTGCGGATGCAGTCAGGTCGTAGAAGTCCTTGTCCCTGGCATCCAAGGGCCGCCCGGCTCCAAAACATCGGTGCTATTCACCGAGCAGACCTTAACCGAAGAAGAGAAAGCTCAGGCGCGCGCCAATATCGGCGCCGCATCGATGCTTCAGGCTTCAGAGATTCAGGGCTTCTCGGTCCGGCATACGACAGCAACGCTTATGAGCGAGAGCGCCGGCAACGACCTCGAGCTTCTCTCGCCGCAGGGCGACTTCCGCACCGGCGACACCGTCATCGACGGCAAAAACTACCTCTTTCAGATCACCGCGCTCGATACAGATGCCATGACGTACTCCGTCACCAGGCGCCTGGCGAGGCTCGGGGTGACTGACTATCGGGAGCTCGACAACCTCCCGCATCTTGGCAAGCTCGCGGGGCTTGACTCCGTGGGCGAAGAGCAACTCAACGACATTATCAATCTTGGGAGTATCCAATAATGGCTATTCTGATTAAACAACTTCACGGCACGGCCGAACAGTTTGCCGAGTACCTCGGCGAGCAGTACACAATCGCCATCAATGAAACGACCGGCCGACTTCACATTATGGACGGCAAGACGAAGGGCGGCCTGCCGCTCGCGCTCGTCAAGGACATCCCGGCAACGCCCACGGCTGAGCAGATCGTTTACAAGAAGACGACTGTAGCCGCGGCGATCGATGACGTCTACAGCAAGCAGACGCAACTGCAGACCGCCATTGACGCCAAGGCCGCCATCGATGATGCAAACGCAAAGTCCACGACGACCGCCTACTCCGCAAAGAAGGTCGAAGACCTGCTCGTCGCCTTGAAGCAGGCCGTCAAGAACGAACTCCTGGGCGGCGCCGGCGAAGCGGTCGACACGCTCAAAGAACTCGCTGACCTCATCAGCACGAACAAAGACGCCATCGCGGCACTGCAGACGATCGCCAACGGCCATGTGCGTTTTGACGCCGCTCAGACGCTCACGGAAGAGCAGAAGACGCGGGCCCGCGCCAATATCGACGTGGTCAGCTCTGCTCAGCTCGCCACCAAGCTGAACGGATCTATTGCCAAGGTCGGCGCAACCGCTGAAGGCGCAACCGGGCCCGGCAACTTCGATCTCAATACCCTGCTCGATGAAGGTATTTACACCGTCACGAAGCCGACGCCGCTGCCCACCGGCTTTGCCGGCACACTCGGCTGGGTGAATGTTAAGCGCAGCGGCTCTACCGTTCTGCAGGAGATGTACTCCACCGCAGACGGCTCCGGACGTCACTTCTACCGCGACGGCACCGTAAACGAAAACGGCAAGGCTACTTTCCACGCCTGGCAGGAGCCGGGCGCGAAGCAGGATCTCTCCGGCTACGCCACCAAGGAAGAAGTCGCTGCGGCCAAGAATCAAGCCGACAAGGGCGTCTCTGCCGCCGCGGCCGCGAAGAAGGTCGCTGATGAAGCGAAGTCCAAGGCTGATGCCAACAAGACGGCGATCGACGGCCTCGGCACTCTTGCCCACAAGAACCAAGTCGGCGCTGCCGAACTCGCCGCTGTGATTGACCTCGGGAGCATCGCGTAATGGCACAAGTCGTCGTCCTGAAACTGAATTACGGGACGGCGGCTCAGCTTGACGAAGCGGTCGGCTCGGATCGCCAGTTGGTGATCGAGACCGACACGCATCGCCCGCGCGTCATGGACGGAAAGACAAAAGGCGGCTTCAAGCTCGCCTTTGCCTCTGACATCTCAGAGAAGTCCGCAGCCATCGCCGCGAATGCGGCCGCCATCTCGAACTTAAAGACATCGATTAAAACCCTGTGCGACGAAATCGTCGCCGCGAAAGGTGCATAGAAATGAGTGACACGATTAAGAAGATTGCAGCCCTCGCGGCTGAGGCCGGAGTGACCGACGATCAGCTTGTGGCCGCTTTGCGCGCGGCGTTTGGCACGAAGGCCCCAAAAGAAAGTCCGGTCTTCACCGGCACGGGCTCGATCCCAAATCTCAAGGTAACCAAAAACCTCAACGGCGCGACCGGTACCTTTACGGGCGTCCTGAAAGCCGCGAATCCGGCCGCAGACACCGACCTCGTGACGCTAGCATACCTCAAGGCGCTGCAGTGGCTCACGGACGGCGCCATCGTCGGCGAGAAACTCGCCAACAACGCCGTGACGGCAGCAAAGATCGCCGCCAATGCGGTCGATTCTTCTAAGATCAAGGACGGCAGCATCGCTTTTGCCGACCTCGCGGCCGCGGCTATTGCAACGCAGGATCAGGCCATTGCCGGCACGGCTGCGAATCTTTTGCTCACCCCGCAGGCCGCTAAGGCGATGATCGACAATGCCCTCAGCGGGCAGCCTGACAGCGGCGTGCCTTCCGGCGTGATGGTTCCTTTTGCAGGGAAGACCGTGCCGGACGGCTGGCTGCTGTGTAACGGTGCGTCGCTTGCGAAGGCGTCCTATCCCGATCTTTTCACCGCCATCGGGTACACGTGGGGCGGCTCCGGAAACACCTTTTATTTGCCGAACTACAACGGGCGTCATATTTTAGGCACCACCTACGCCAATAACGTCGGCTCGACCGTTTCGGCTGGGTTACCGGACATAA
>PPYF01114275.1_pt1 | contig 28875 bp, 35 predicted proteins | sample 1559871 | NCBI WGS metagenome assembly PPYF01 (sample SAMN08240021, study PRJNA423297) | Human gut metagenome, whole genome shotgun sequencing project.
AGTACGCATTTCCTCAATAAATACATCTTCGTTCTCTTCTACAATACCATCCTCGAACTCTTCCGATAATAAAGACATCCGCATAGGTTCTACAACTTCTGTCTTACGAACAACCAAGCCGTTATTAGCTTCAATTAACTCTTTAGAAACAATACCTTTCAAAAAGGTTATAAGCCCAGCAGCTTTGTCATCCTCAGTCTTACTTATCGCACGCTCGGTAATCTCATTAAGAATCCTCTTTGCTGAAAAAGTATTTCTATCTGAAGGTAATGTCTTATCATTTACTCCTATGACATAAACACCATTTCCTCCGGAACTAACATAAGTTTGTCCTTTATATGTCAGAGCTGCAACCTTTTCTTCAAGATCACTTATACGTGAATATGAAGCCTTCTCTCCGATAGTATATAAAGGAGAATCGTATGGAATGTCAAGGTTGTATTCAAACCCAATGATACGAGATTGCCGATTACCAGTTTCAAAATATGCACCGTTGATAAGATTCACTCTATCACCCGCTTCAAACAGCCGGAGAGTACCATTTGCATTCATTATACTGTCAAAACGAATTTTGCAGGTGTAAGTAGATGGATCAATCTTTGACTTCTCTATGTATTTTTCAGCTTTTTCTTTTAGCTCCAATTCTGCGGAGGGAATCATGGCGTCTGATACGAACTTAGTGTCAAAACCAAAAAGGATGTATGTGTCAGATGAGACTAACACATCTCCCTCCAGATGTTCATCTTGCGGGAAAAGAACAGCATCAGGCAAAGGACGACCGTAGTCTTCATTGCGTACAACTTCAAAGACCTGCGCTTCAGGGTTCCAAGTTCCATCAGCGTTCTTTTCTGGTAATTTGTCAGGATTAAACCATACGGCAAACTCCATTCCGTTTAATACCCCTGACTGAAATACTAACTTTAATTCAACACCAGGCAACACATAATCTTCGGAGAAAGTTATTCCAGTATCTCTGAATCGATACGCATTCCACTTCTCGTATTTTGTCGGCTTTCCTTCCTCTTCTATCTTGTCTGTGTATTCATGAGTAGTAATATCGGATACTGTACCTATTCTACGAGGGTAAACATCTTCGAATACCACTATGTCTTCGACGGCTTCTTCAGTAGTCATATCAGGATAAGCATCAATATATGGAATTCCGACAGGCAACATAAGACGCTTTTGTACTATCCCATTAACGACTACACTTTCATCAACGGGCCGGTAGTTAGTGGGGATATTCCTTGTAGAACCAAATGCATATACACGAGTAGCGAATCCGGATTGGCTGTCACTCCTTATCATAGAATCAACATTCTTGCCTAGTTCCAAGTCTACCGGATATTTTTCGTTATACTCACATCGCCCAAAGTTGATTATATTATCCGTTATCCACCATTCACACTCCCAGCTTTCAGCCATTTGGGAAAGAGCATCAATCAAGTTTACATCACTATAAGACATTGACTTGGCCGCATTTTCAACAGTAGAATCAATAGAAAAATCAAAAGCTGACTCCCGGTATTTATATCCAAGTGCATTCAAGTTTCGTATAACCACACTCAACTGAACATCAAGTGAAGCCGTGAGGTTCCATGATGCTTCTTTTCCTCCCGTTTCGGGAGTGAACTTAAATGTCTTATTCTTCCATTTCCAGTAATAGGCATCTAGGCGAAGCTCATAGTCATACCCTCCATTACTTTCATTGTATATTGGCTTGTATGGGTCCACAAGTTCAAACATTCCAAGCTCATTATCTATGCCATCCCCTAATTTGAAAAGTATAGGCTTAGTAACAGAAAACTTCAAAGTGATGTAGTCTTCTTTCATCAACATAAATTTTCTCTTGCACCCTTCGTTAATTGGAGTAGAGAAACGTATATTTCCTGATATTTCTTTTATATCTACTATCATAAGTTTCTATTAGCAGGGTTATATTCTACCAGCTTTAATGAGAACTTTGCAATACCATACATAAACTGACTAAATTGGCTACATGACTGATAAATTGTCCGATACACAACATCGGGTTGATGCCGTGTTTTTATATCAAGTTTTCCATTTGCTAATTCTTTGCAAAAACTATCATATCTTTTAAAGAATTCTGCTTTATCAGAAGCCGTAAGATTGATTTGAATCGTCATAGTCCGTTCATCCAGTTTAATGTTAGATGTATCAACACGTTTCCCATGCTCTAGTCTTGACTTATTCTCTATCATCTGTTTATTGGCTGCTGGAGTCATTAAAGTAGATAATGAAGTGTCATCCATGCTTATACCCCAATTCAAGTAAGCATCCTGATTGTTTATGAATAATTCTCCTATCATATTGCTTTCTTTATGTTAGTGTCAATACTCTCAAGCCTACGTCCAAAGTCAGTAAGTATCTTCTTCTGATATCCGGCAATGTCTTCAAGATAACTATTGGAACTAATAGCCAGATTTCGAATCTCCAGAAGGGTTACACCATTGGCAACAACGGACGATGACATAAGATTTACCGACGTTAGCATAGATAACATTGAGTTTCTTATACTTTCATTCGACTCTTGAAATGCTGTGAACCTTCCATTAAGCTCATTTCCTGTATCTTGAGATATTGATTCAAAAGCACCTTTAGTTGAATCTTGAGAAGAAGTAGAGTCAAACCCATAAGTCTTATCCATCTCTTCACGTCTCTTTGTCATTGCCTCTGCTATTCTCTTTTGCTCTTCCTTAATTTTCCGAGCTTCATCTTCGCTTATCTCTATTCCTTTATCTGATTTCTCATCACCAGCGGCAACCCACATTTCGTAGAGATTATCAATGTCAGATTGAAACTCTTTCGCAACCATGGCAGCAAGTATAGATTTTCTTAGATAATCTCCAAAATTATTTGCCATATCCTCAGCGGAAGAGTCCATGTCAGAAAGGGTGTCTATGAATTCAGAATAAAAACTATCATATGACACACCTGTGATAGCTTCTTTCCATGCATCAACTATTTCTTTGCTCTCTTTTTCAGCGTCTATAATTGCTTGTAAGGCATCTTGTTGTTCATCATTTAATGAGGCCCAGAGCTCTTTATAGTTATTACGAACATATTCTAATTGTTTAGAAGATAGCTGAGATAATTCATTAGTTAAAGACACCCCCAATATTTGCTGTTTTACATCTATGCCAAGCTCTTTCATAGCTTTTTTATATTGCATAGCCTTTTCTCCGACTAACAGCTTCGAGGAGGTACTAGATATTTTACGATACTGTTCAGTCTGTGAATTAAGATCTTCCATTGCCTTTTTTGCAGCTTGTATTGAAGAAAATCCATAACCAAACTTTATACTTTCTTTCTGTTTTTCAATAATCTTATCATAAATAGCGATAATCTGATTATAAAAATCAATTTGTTTCTTTCGCTTTTCTTCATCGCTCTCACCTTTAAATAATTTAGCAATTTTAGTTGCAACCTGAACAGCAGCACTAATAATCGCCAAAATAACAGATGCTTTTTCAACTGTACTAATAGCGTTAGCAGAGGTGTCGGCGGCCGCTTTAACACCTTCCATGGCAAACATGGTGAAACTTCCGATATCACTGATTAGGGATATGATTTCACCTGATTGACCACCGATGGATTGGCCAAGATCATTCATTGCATTAAAAAGTTCATCTATCTGACTCTTAACATCTTTCTCGGCCTTCTTTACTTTTGCATCAATCTTTACTACATCATCCTTTGCTTTATTATATTTATCTGTCTTCTCTTTTACTTTATCCAACGCTTGAGCTTCAGTAAGATAAGCTTTTGTGGAGTCTATCTTACCGGTCTTTGTATTGAATTTTGAGGACTTGACACCGTTCTCAATCTGCGCTCCGCCCTTAACAGACTCTACTGTCTGACGGGCATTTTCTAGCTCTATTTGGGCATTAGCTAGTTCTTGTTCCGCTAAAGCTAATTCCTGTTTTTTATCTGCGAGAGATTGAAACGGATTACGAGAATCCAACTCATCCATGATCTCTTGAATAGTGGTAGTGTATTCCCGTAGCTGATCAGGAGATAAAACTTTAGATGCCGTACTCTTCGCATTCTCTAGCTGATTAAGAAGAGAATTCAATGTTTCAGAAGACGTTTCTTTCAGATTCTCAAATGCGCGAACGTATTCAGGAGATTCTTTCAGCTTATCATAGTCCAAGCCCATTAATTCTTTGCCTTTATTAGCAGTAGCTTGAGCTTTGGCACGGTCAATCTGTTCTACCTGCTTGGTATCGCCATTCTGTACGGCGATCTTTCTTTGTTCATCAAGTACTGCTATATCATCGTTATACTTCTTTTCGATGGCTAGACGCTTGCCGGTGTAGTCCTGATACTCTTTTAGAATATTATCGTAATACTCTTTAGTCTCATTCTCATGTTGAATATTAAGATATCCCTTTTGTTGAGAATAAGAATCCTTTTGAGACTTAGAAAGAGAAAAATCCCCAAGATTAAGCCCTTTCTTTGAAAGTCCCGAAACTCCATCATAATATTTTTCCTGATATTCATGTAGTTTCTGTCCGAATGCTTCTGCTTTCTCTGGACTAACATCTGTATCAACATGTATGACTATCCCTTTATTATCAGCTTCAAGTACATCTTTGGCTCCATTAAGTTGAATATCTATATATGATTCAAGCTCATTCTGACTCATTACTGTTCCATCCGGTAATATAGGAGTCACTTGTATTGAAACATTCTTTCCGTCTTGTTCAACCTCATAAGCGGAACTAAACACAGTAGCAATACCGTCTCCTGCATCTTTCCATCCTTTCTCAACTAGCTTTGCAGCATCTATCATTGGACGAGCGAGAAGGTCTACATTTCCCCCACCAAACAAAGAAACCATTTCATCACCAGTTTTTTGAGTGTTTACTGCTTCTTCGTAGACCTTGCTAAAAGATTTTCCCTTATTTGACGGATTAGCTTCAAAAGCAGATTTAGTATTCTCTAATTTCTTACGTAAAACATCTTCCTGTTGCCGTTCTAGCTGCCGCATCTCTTTCTGATGATTAAACTTCATTTGGGCAATTGTTCTGGCATTGCCTTCACGCATTGCATTAATACGGGCTTGATCGGTCTGGGTTTGAAGGTCTTCAGCAGAGCGTTTCTGTTCTAAAGCTTGCTTATTCATCAAAGTAGCATATTTTTCTTGCTGCTCACGGAGCTTTTCTGCTTTATTTTGGGCTGATTTATCATCTATTGATTTGCCTGTTAAATTCTTATATATATTCGCGATCTTATCAGCTTCCTTTTGGGCGATATCTATCTCTTTTTGATTTGCTTTTGAACTGGGCTTCCTTAAATCTTTCAATTTATTTTGGGCATTGAAGTAGTCTGTTCGAAGTTGTGTTACACGTTCTCCGATTGTTGATACACTATTATCATTTCCTTCAAGACTAAAAAGAGAGCCAAAGAAATTTCCTATTTTTTCAGAGAATGTCATAGTTTCATTCTTCATTGTATCTAGTAAAGATTTATACCCATTGGAGATTGATGCGGCAAATGATTCAAAATTCCCTTTTCCCCTATCCATTCCTGTCATCATTTTATAGGTATAATCATCTACTAAATTCTCCGCATCATCAGCACTCTTAATTCTTGCATTTTTCAGTTTTTTCCCACCCTCCTCTTCCGCATTTGCAGCCAGTGTATATCCTTCTTTTATCTTCTTTGCGATCTCATCGTATTGTTTCTCTGCTGAAGCAACTGCTGCCTTTCTTTTAGATTCCGCAGAGATGGATTCACCATTGGAGTAGTACGAATCTTCATATTTAGCATTCTTTTTTGATTCTATATTTTGTTCTGCCAGTATTAATTTTGCGATATTTTTTTCCTGCTGTTTTATATATTGCGCTGCCTTAGCCTTCTCAATCATCGCACTGATAAAGGAATCTTTATTGCTATTCAGAAGATTCTCCGCATCTACCACATCAAGGATTGCAAGTCCTAACTCATTAAAAGCTTTTTTGTTATCATCTACAAATTTCTTTTTTGCATCTAAATCATTACCAAGTCTATTCCACTTCATTGATAATTCTTCAACTTTAGCTATTGGAGTTGCAGCACTTTCAGCAACAGATTTATTAAACTCTGCTATTTCCTTCCTTGCGTCTCTATTTGCTTCAACAAGCAACCAAACACCTCCAACAACAGTCAGAATAGCTGTAGCCAATAAAACATACGGATTGGCTTTAGCAACAATATTTAAAGCCTTTTGCGCTGCGACTTCAGACCACGTTAATGCAATATTGGTAGTCTTCGCTTTTGTCTCTAATGCCATAGAAGCAATTATAGCCTTACGCCGAACATTTTCAATCGCAAGCATCAAGGTATTGGATTTTTTGAGCATCCCATAAGTACCTTCCAATCCGACGACTACCGCCATCAATGACTGAATCTTAGTCTGTAACTCAGCCATTTTCTCGCTCTTATCATTAAACAATCCCATAATCCCTACAACTAAACTAGCAGATGTAGCAGCACCAGATAAACCGGCTTTGAGCGTGGCAAGACCTTTATTAGGATTAGCAAGAAATTCCATTTCCGCATTTACAAGCTTCATTTGCAAACGCATCTTTCCTAACTCCTCTCCTGCTTGTTGGTACTGCATCGTATTTTGCAACCCAGCAGAACGCATTTGAATCATCGCCTCTCTGGAGTTCATGATAAGAGTACGAGTACGGGCATGCTTCTCATTACCTTGTTCAATTACAGTATTTAATTCTACCTGGCGCTGCCTCTGTGCTGTGATTTCCTGTGAAACACCTTTCTGATTCTCTCTTACTTCATTTAAACTGTTTTTTAATCTATCAATTTCATCATTTACGGGCATAGAAGTGCCATTAGCTCCAGTCACCACTCTGGCAATTCCTTTCGCTTGAGCATCTTGTAATTTTATAAGTTCTTCTTTATACGCTGCTGCCTGAACCGCAAGTTTATCATAGTATTTAAGGTTATCATCCAATTCTTTAGACAATCCTTTCAATTCTAATTTTGCATCTTTAACAGCATTGGTTGAAGATGCTGTAGCCTGTTTATATTGTTCTACTACACTTAAATTGTTTGACTTGATGGCAGTAGCTAGTTTATTCCACTCTTCTTGTTGCTGCTTAATCTCTACTCTCTGCTTCTCTAATTCTGCTGTAAGTTCAGCATTACGAGATCGTAATTCCTCCAATTGTTGAGTAGAAGTACCATCAGATTTGATAGTTGGAGCACTTAGTTCAACCTTCCCGACTTGAAGCATAGAAGCCATTGACTCCACTTTACTCAAAAGACCATCAAAATACTTATTGAGGTTACCACACATTTTTAGCACCTCTTCATCAAAAGATTCAAACCTCTGATTTATGGAGTCAATGCGCTTTCCTTCTTCCTCAATAAGCCTTGAAGTTTCTTTTATACCTTTCTTGATTTCTTCCAATTTCTGAATGAAACCAGAGTTTTCGAGCGTTGCATCAAAGTGTAAGCCAGCCATATATTTTTCTATTATGTTCTAAATGAGTCCCACAATCTGCACTATGGAAAACTAGATATAAAAGTAAGAGAACTGGAGATGAAAAAGATGTTTTTGTACTTTTGATGCACGACAATGGAGGAAATGTCGTGAGAAAGTTGAAAATAATACTAATCCAAAACTTTAAAACATAAAAAGTCCGAACCATAAGGAACGGACTGATATTAAAAAAATAGCCGGAGTTTAGTGCTCCGGTTACTGAACTTTTCGAGCAGCCCAATAGTGATACTGCTTCATTAACTTGTCCTCATTGTGGGAAAAATATAGAGATAGGAGTAAAATAGAGAGGGGATAGCATCAAAATGCGGTTCTAAATTCAATTAGTTGGGACTAAATTTGGTTATTTGTAGATAAGTGTTTTAATTTGTTATTCAAACTCTAATTAAAACATACATTTATGAAGAAGATTTTATTCTTAGTGATGTCTGCCCTGGCATTTATGGGAAATGTAAATGCACAAAAGACGGTTGATTTCAAATTGCAGGCGGATGGTAGTTTTGTTAATTCGTCAGATGGCAAAAATTTTGTAGTTATTCCATTTGATGGAAAAACCAAAGATGAATTGTACTCTGAAACTCTGGTCGCAGTAACCAAATTATATAATTCTCCCAAAGATGTAATAAGTAAAGTTGAGGGAGAAGTTATTTCAATAAATGGTATTAGTCAAAATTGTGTTGTTTTAAAAGCGATGATGGGGATTAAAGTGGCATTTTCTATTCAGTATGTACTACAATTTCAATTCAAAGAAGGGAAGTTGAGAGTTGATGCTCCAGTTATTTCACGCTTTTTCTCAGATACTGCTGCGGATATTTCTCCATTTTCAGGATGGCTAGAGGCTCAAAGTGTTTTCAAGAAGGGAAAAGCGAATCCTAAGAAACAGGGAACTATTGACGATTTTAACAATACACTAAATGGATTGATTAATAATATCATTTCAAACATGGGGAATAAATCAGAAGATAATTGGTAGTCCCAAAATAAAAGCCGGAGTCATTCCGGCTTTTATTTACTCACTCAACATCGCCCTCACTAACTCTCTGTTCCTCGGATCATCCGCATTTATCACCTCCCCTACACTCTTTCCAAGCAGTTTTCGTTCTTCTTCACTTAGGTAGATGGTAGTTATAGTATCTGCCATAAGCATTTTAAGATTGGCATAACTGATCTCCCATAGAAGATGATTCATTGTCCACCCGTAACGTTGACAGGCAAAATCAATCATTGTTCCATAGATACTTCTTCCACCAAAGGTTATACTACTATTATCTTTCTTTACTGAGGCGATTCTTGTGCGTTCTACACGTTCTTTATCTATTCCGAAGTATTTGATATACTCTTCTGTATTATCACTTGAGAGAACAAGAGTAAACAATGTAACTAGTTCTTCCAAATCCAGTTTATCTACAAACAAATTCACCCGATCATCTATCTGGACATTATCAAACAGTTCTTCTTTTCTATTGAATGTATGATAGGCTAAAATGCGGCAGACAACATCTTTCTTCCCGGTACACAAACGTAATGCTTCCATATATGGATTACTGACCAACCCTTTTTCATTAGTCTCCAGACTTTTCAACAGCCTAGCTAGAATATATGTCTTTCCTAATGTAACAGGATATATGTAGAAATGCTGTTCATCAACAATAAAACCTATTGGCTTTTCAATGATTGTATCAGCAATACCCATTTCAAGTATTTCTTTATCTTCCATGATGTAGAGTTTTATTAGAACAGTTTCCTGGATTCGAACCAAGACTTCAAGTCAGGGAGACTTATGTACTACCGTTATACGAAAGCCGCAGATGCGGGATGAGGTGTGTTACATCCCGCTTTTCTTTATACTCCTGCTTGATATACGGTGACAACGGAAGTCTTTCCATCAGCCATGATACTAATATTCGCAGCTCTAAGAGCACCTGTATTAGCAGAGGTTTTAACTGTTACGGTCTTTGAAGCAACAGCAACAGTCGCCCATGATTCACTTGATACAGCAGCAACAGCTCCTGTAGTGGTTACGGTGATAGCCTTCCCTGTAGTATCAGCCTCTTTCTCAAAAACAAGAGAGCTAGGAGCCACTGGCAACTGTTGCGCAGTGTAAGGTTTAACCTGATTGCCTGTTTTAGGTTTCAGGACATCAGCAGTGTACTTCCATTTCTTACCTTCAGCGGTGTCAAATGTATCTTCAACTGATACTGTAGAACGTTCAATCAGGAAGCCTTCGCATTCTGGGTTCTCCGGTGTCAGACGGAAAGCGTATTCCTCCGCTACTACTCCGTCTACATCTTCGATAGGTTTAGAGCGACCCAGAGCCGCACGAACCTCGAACTCGAACACATAGGTATTCTTTGCATACTTCACAGCTTCATTCTCACCGCCTTCTACTTTGGCTTCCTTCTTTTCACCTTTGGTTGGTGTCAACTTGGTAGAGTTCTCCACCGGATCATAAGGAAGTTTGGTCCATGTGGTAGGTGCAGCACCATCAGCCCCACACTTGCCAAATTCAATTGAGGGTTTACCCCATGATAATTGTGCCATAATCTTTATTCATTTACTTGTTTATACAATAATTTGTTATTGATGAAGTGTTCGTTTTTACCGTTCACCTCCATTACCCTCTGTTTATCCAGCGTAAAGCGGTAATCTTCTCCACGTTGCACTTCAAGAAGTTCAGTAGCCAATTTACATAATTGACGAAGCCGGGACGAATTCTCTTCGGCCTGTCCATCTCTTACGTCATCAGAAACATAGATATTCACATTCACAAAAGCCTCCTGAACTTGACCGCTACCGTTTTCAAGTATGGAAATTACAATGTCCTCTTTATTGGAATTAGCTGGACGTCTAGTTTTTTTCAACTTTCCAGTAACAGCCTTTTCAAGTGCAGAGCCTTTGATTATTTGGTAAATATCATCCTTTATTTCAATATCTGATTTCATCTTACTGATTGGCTTTTAAGTTTCTCCATCACATTATAAAATTCAGAATGAGCCAATAGTTCAGCAGATGCAAGAACAGATTTACCATCTTTAGCTTCTACATATTCAGCATAGTTCATCCCGGCAACAACGATTAAGGTATATCCATTTGAATACTTTCCTGCAAGTTCTTCCGCTAGTTCTTCGCCAATCTTCGAACCTTCAAAGCCATTTAATACAGTTTCAAACCCTGTTTTCTTGACTACCTGACCATGGACGACAACGATATAACCAATAGAACTTCGCAGATTTCCGGTCTGGTTGAACCAACTGTCTTCTTCTGCCCTGTCTCTAGCTTCAGCTATGCACATATCCCCAAGATTGGATAATGCCTGAATAACAAGTTTATCATTCTTTACTGCTTCGGAAGCAAACAGAGCATCAATCCCTGCCATTGGTGTTGTCATTTTTATACCCATAGTTTAGAATTTAGTTGCCCTCTATGAAACCCTTGCACCTGTTTCTCTTCAACTACAACTCCATCCCTCAAAAGACGTATGTTATCACCATACTTAAACTCCCTACAATTCTGATCCAGATAAACCACATACTGATACACATAAGTCTTTCCATCTTCAAAAGCTATTGTAGTGGCTTTTCCATTGGACTCGAACCGACAAGGAATATCACCTTCAAAGTGGGAATCACCAGGATGATAATCACCTATTTCATCTTCATACTCTCCGGTGGTTACTTGATACTGTAATATATGAGGTCTGAACTGTGGAATCATAATTACCAAAGATTAGATACATCTTTAATCACACTAAAGCCTACCAAAGTAGAAATTTCATCATTCAAGGTTATTCCATATTTCTTAAGCATCAAAAGACCATAATTTTTGATAGCATCAGCCCCATAAGATATGGAAACCCCACCTTCACTCATTGATGTAGGATGAAGAATATTTTTCTCAATAAATCCATCGATTAAGACCGAGATCGTTTTCTTCATTTCATCTGTCATTTCTGCTTCTGTCTTTATTCCAAAATCAACAGCGAAATCAGAAGCTCCCGCATCGGATATTTCACCGATATAAGAGAACCTCTGCTTTATGTATTCAAGTACAGTCATCTTAGTATGGTATAATCAATCTACTGTATACCGCATTACTATAATGTGTACAATATTTCGATTTATAGATATACCGGAACGGACATTTAGGGACAACAACCGTCTTACTTTGTATAGCCGGACTTTCCGCAATCATAATTGCGAGCCGAGGTACTGTTAACACCCAATAATCCATAGAGACGATTACAGTATCATTCTGAATCATAGGAAGACCAACATCAACTACCATAACATCTGATTTGGACAGAATAGACTCGCTAATACTTGATGCCTGTACACCCAACGAAACCAAAGACATCATCAAAAAGCCGCACATGGCAAAAATAAAAATCTTCATTTCTTTACTTATTTATAAAATTAAACAGTGGAAGGGTAGAAACACTACCCTAGCCTTTTACATAATATCAAGGGCTTCTTTAAGCTCGGCCGTCTTCTCTTCATCCAAAGCAGTAATATTTGCAATAAGAGTTTCCTCCTTCATGTTCATTGATGCTTTCTCACCGAGAGACTTCAAAATATCAACCAATACCTTTTTCTCAAACTCTTTATCAAAAAGAGAGATTGTTATCTCCTTCTTTTTTTCAATACACTCTACAAGTTTGCGTTCCTCCAAATCCTGCACACGTACTTCATTTTCGATCTCGATAACTTCACCCAGATTATAGAGCTGGTGAGTAAACGTATCACGAAAAACAGTTATTACTTTTACTTTCATGCCTGTACAGTTTTAGAGTCCAACGTATAGATTCTATCAACATTATTGATGATAGGAACAACCATAGCCTGAGAAGAAGTGAATTCCCTTAATGGATCATTCTTTGAGTACTTAGACAGCAGAATGAATTCATTTGCCACCTGATATTCAACACCAGCAACACGGCGAGTTGTTTCGGCAGTATTAGTCCATACCAAAGAACCAAGCTTTTCATCGCAAGTGAATACCACCATACCCTGTTGCCAAGGAGAGTGAGACTTCTTAACACCATTGATTTCCGTCTTGATTTTACGGGCAACACGATGAAGGGTTACATCCCATTTGGTTTTTACAACTTGAGCTGCTTTGTCGAAATCCAGTGTCGGGACACCAACGCCTTCCTGCGCGGTAACCTTGTTATCAAAAGCATACTGACCACGGACTTGTTTACTTTGATAGAGCCCTTTCAAAGCGGCATCATCCAACCAGATGTCAGTGACTGTATTCTGATCTTCCAGGGCCTTATCGAATACCTTTTGCATATCGTCAAGAGGTGTTGACGTATCCGGATCACTCCACAAAACAGACACACCAAATTTGTTGGCTGTATAATAACCAACATCAAGGCGGACACCAGTTCCATTGTTGCGCTCGCTCAAACCAATACCGGTTGACAGTTCAGAGAGGAACATATCTTCAATACGCTCCCATACACCTTCAAGGCAGCGTGGAAGATCATTGAAAATCTTATTCACAATCTGGTTGAGAGGAAGATTCTGTGCAACCATTGCATCAATATCCTTCATCTGCTTTTCAGTCAGATAAAGCTTCATACCAACCTTTGGAATCTCCCCGGAAGCAGTTTCGATAGAGTCACGAGTCTTCAACGGAAGTTCTGAATCCAAAGAAACGACATCGGCTGCTACACGGTTATACTCGGCCAGAATACTGGACCAACGTCCATCGGCTGAAAAATCAGGTATAAGCAACGTCTTATACATGTAAGGAAGCTGGTTAGCTCTCTTTTCGTTCAATCTTTCAATGATGGAAATTACCAATTGAGGAAAGAACCTTTGAACATACTCTAAATAAAGTGATTTTTCCATTTACTACGCCTCCTCGTCTTTAATGAAATCAATATGAGGGCAAGCCGCCTTGAATGCATCCAGAATGGAAGCCATATCATAGGGTTTTGCCACATCGTTTACTTCTCCCCACGTCATAATTGACGCAAACGGTTTTGCCGTACGAATACTACGGTACAGTACTCCTGCATAACTATGCCCCTCCGGTAATGCTGTATAAGCATCGTTTGTCACGGGCATAGGTTTATACGTCCCATCACTATCCTTTCGGATAATAATATGACCGGCTTTAATTACCTTTTCCGAAAAACCGGTAACATCGAGCGTCCGGCCACCTTTAATGCCGGAAATGTACTTCTGAATGACGATTGAATCATCACCGAAGATTATCTGCTCTCTTTCATTGTTTAAATTAGCTTTTGTCATCCTGTTGTTTTTTTATTAACCGACTAATGATCTGGCAATTGCATCTACTTCTCCCTTATCTGGCTTATTATCTGACAGAGGGAATGATGTTTTATTGCCTGGTAGTAATTGCGCCTTAACATTGTTCGCTACCGTAGTAAGGTGAGAAGTGATTGCTTCCTCATTTGCATCGGATGCAATAGAGAAGCCTTCTTCAATTCGCCACTGTGGTATGCCCAATTCTTTGGCTTTGGATACGATCAGATTGCTCCGTTCAGCAACTGTCTTTTCAGCCTTAAAAGTATCATTCTCTTTCTTGATACTGTCCAAACCCTCCAGAAGAGTCTTATTCGTATTAAGTAACTCTTGGATTGTTTTTTCAGTGGCTGCTTTCTCTGCCTTGTACCATTCCGGCATATCCTTTTCTTTCTCCCGTTTAGCCTGTTCTTCCAGCTTTTTAGTTTCTTCCTCGGCCTTCTTCCTTGCTTCTTCCGTCTCAAGCTCTTTTTTAGCATCAGCTTTAGCTTTGGAAACAGCATCAGTGACACGCTTGTCACTCGTCTTCTGAAGGTTCTCAAGGAATCCCTTTTGTGCAGAAATAACAGTGTTGATGTTTTCGTCAGTAACAAGACCGATAGCCGAAAGACTGTCAGCATGTGCCTGTAGGATAACATCGCCTAACCCAAGATGGGAGAATTCTTGTTTTAGCTTTTGGAAAATCTTTTCTTTCATACAGTATGAATTTTAGTTATCAATTTGTGAGAGTAAAAATACTACCAATACAAATGATTGGTAAATATTTAAGCTTCCCATTCACGACAATAAATCCATTGTCGTAAATACGGTATAAAAGTAGATAGGAAAGAAAGGAAAGGGAAATAATTGGGTAGTATAGAATTCACCAAGGAAAGATTGTGAAAAAATAAATTTAAAATTGTATTTTTGAGGACTTTAAATAAATAACATATGGATGATTTAGAAAAAACAATAACATATTCACACCAAGTTTTCGCCCAACAAGAGCTTTTCAAGCAGTGGTTAATTAAATTATATGGGGTGAATGAAGAACTTAAAAAAGAATACAATAGATTTTATTTCAATATTTACTATATAACACTGTCTGAACTAATAAATCCCAAAGAAGGCCTAAAATATATAGAAAAAATTGTATCTCGTGAATATTGCGAAAAATTATCCATGTATTTCGAACTAAAAAAACATTTAGACAATATTCTTAATCTTTTAACTGAAGAAGAAGTAATATGGATACATTACAAACGAGATTCGAGTTGTCATATTTTTCAAGATTCTTATAACTATATAAAAGAGAATTTCGGTGAAAGAGAAAAAAGAAAAGATATTCCTCTTTCTGAAGTTAGACAAAAGATAGAAGGATTTCTTATAAAACATGATATGAATGACCAAAAGGCTGATATTTATATTTTCAATCATTTATACCCCCATATATCTAAAATGTTTCAAGAACTTAAAGGTTTAAAAGGATAAAAGCCGTGAACCAATCAAAGAACACGGCTTTACTTTGAATTTAAAAGCTCTGAATTTATAAAGTCGCAGATTGTAACTCTGCTCCGATATTCTTTATAGATTTACATCTAACTCTTTGCTGGTCATAGCAAAATAGAGGTTTTGAAGTTGATGAAGGAATTTTATTTCCATGTTAGTGTCATGCCATTCTTTTCCAGAACCCACTTCACATCCCCAACCCACGCTAATTGAGTTACCAAGTATTCTAAGTCTTATATTTTGTTTATCAAAACAATCATCTGCATTATAAACGAATCCGCACTTTAAAAGCAATTCTTCCGTAAGAAGAAAGCTTTCTATACAATGAATATCAACAGGGTTAACAGGGAAAATATACCTTTCTTGGGGGGTGATAGAAATTTTTGTTACTTTCCCAACGCTATCAACGACTTTCCCTAACCGTTCCAAACTGACACAGTTATCCTCACCATTTATGCAAAAGATCTTGCATATTTCATTTTGCTTGATATTAGGATTTTCTTTCAATACCAAACTATTTATCCTTAATTCATTAATATTAATCATACCCCCAATACAATGTTAGCATCTATATTCAACTTCCGGCTGATCTCACGTGCAACCTTCAAAGTCGGTTCACATTTACCGGAAATATAATCACTAAGACGGGAAGGACTAACACCAACCAACTGTGCTAGTGATTTTTGATTCAGTCCCATTTCGTACATACGAAGTTTAAGAACATCTACAAGCGTTGGTTCTCCCAAAGCGAAATGTTCTTCTGAATAATCAGCAACTAAATTAGAAAGAAGCTCCAATTCTATAGTATTCGGATCGTCCAAAGGAGTATCGTCTTTCACTAATGGAAGAAGCTCCTCTACTCTTTTTACTGCCCATTCATACTGGGCTTGATTTTCTATTTTTGTCATAATCCTAAATATTAGCGCAATCTATTTTATCATATTCTTTATGAGTACCAATAAAGCGAACATACACAAACTTAACAGTAAACTTAATGACTACTACCAAACGATAGTTATTGCCTTTAATATTGAACACATAGTGCTGGTTACCTACATTATCTACACTATTAAATGTTTTCTTGACATCAGCATAACAAGTCCACTCACTTCTTTTAACGATAGTAGCCCATTCTTGTAAAGCTACCTTTGAATCAGGGTGCTCCTCTGCATATTCTTTTAACGCTTGTTCTGTAAAGATTCTCATTGGTTACTCAATTATTATATGACAAAGATACGAACATAATTCTATAATCCAAAATTATATTCTGATATTTATAATTTTTGCTATAAAAAATAGTAGTAATTCGAAATAGAGTTACCACTTTATGCTCTATCTTTTCATATACGAAATTTATACCTCCTATTTTTTTAGACTACGCATTCAAAATAAGATCATTTTTTAAGATATCTCCTTTCTCATTTCCTTTTTCACTCCTTATTCTTTCAACTTCTTCTTCTGGAGCGTCAGTCAGCGCCAGCATCTGAACAACCTGTTCAAGTGATGCTATTCCATCAGTATATAATTTACCGATAGCATTCCATGTTCTTTGCTTATCTTCAGTAAACGGTTCAGAGAATTCAAAGGAGATTTCCAGCTTGTCCAATCCTGCAGTTTTATCCAAATGGAGATACTTCAAGATACTTATAATTAGATTCTTTTCTCTATCTATAAGTTCTTCATACATTTCTTTCCGGTTATCCCTCTTAATATATCCCAAGATCATGGCATTCTTGATTGCATCCCCGGAGAGAGTGCCCATGCCTTTAATCTTATCGAAAGAGAAATCAGGAGTGAAGGTATCAAACAGGATGGAATCATTCAAATCTTGCTTCTCTGCCTCTCTGGTTTCAGATGATTGCGGAGGATTGACATATTCGAACTTTGAATTAGCCCCTTGGCACTGAATCAGCTTACCTGGTTTATTAGGATCCGACATCATATCAATAACATCGGCGGATGCAACCGCTATAGGATCGGCAAAGTAATTGTTGGTATCTCCTACCTTTGAATCCAAAATCTCTTCACGCTTTAATCTTGGTTCCGCTCCATCCCATGCTTTGGGTTGACTATAATACAGTACATTAATCTTTCCTGTAGGGTTCGGATAAGATTCTACCTCATACCCAATATTTCCTTTCCGACAAAAGAAAAGCATATCTGGTGTCTGAATATCCCAGTGCTGAACAGTTTTACCGTTTTCTTTTAGTTTGTACCCATAAGCGAAGGCAGTCATGTTCCCATACTGGTCAAACAAAGGACGGAGTTTATAGCCATTGGAACGGGCCAGCACCATACTTCTTACCTGCCGTTCTCCTGTCTTATCATCTCTATACAGATGGTAGATCTTGGCTGATTCCGTTTCAGCACCAGCCAGCCTTTTCGCCTGTCTTATAGTGGAATTGAAACGAGTACTCTTAATGAAGTCCATAAACAAGGCGAACGCTTCGTCAGAGCCGTTTTCTTTCTTCCATCTGATGGGATTTCCAAGCAAGAAGAACAATTCTACTTCGTTGATGTATCTTTGCCGGGATCGCGGGAGTTTTTCAGTAATATAATCATCGGATTTTTTTCGATATTTGTTAGGTCTGGACATTACCTCATGTGTTTGAGGATTATACTCCTTGATAGCAGAATCCACTTCATCATCCCGGCTCTGCATCATATCAATAGCCGTTTCAATATCTCCATCCTGGATCAGTTGATATAAGTTCCGCTCTACACCTGCCGAATTCAAAGCCAGATTGCGGAAGTAAGTCATTATTTGTTGTAGGTAGTTATTCATATCATTATTTTAGTAGATTCCTAAATCTGATTTACTGACGCTTTTGGGTTTTATTATTTGCCCGAAGATATGCCCATTAACATAATAGCGGGTAGCATCTTCTCCATGGTTATCGTGATCTTCAGGTTCGTTGATAAAGTTCCCGTCTTTATCTTTCGCCCATATGTAATTGCGTTTTTCCTGTTGCAAGTTATAAGAACGTTTGGTTAGAAAGACATTATCAAAGTCTTTTATCCGTTCTATGCCTGCAACTATTGAACCAGCTCCTTTCTGTACTGGATATATTATAACTCCTCCATTAGCTATTTCTTGTATCAATCTGGGGTCGGCACTATCAGCATAAACATGAAGATTCTCTTTTTTCAATTCCCTTATCAGGTCAGACACAAGCATTCCTGTTTTATAGAATACTTCATCAATATACAAATCATTATTGACAATTCCACACTTAACACAAGCTGATGGGTCATGTGTAAAACCAAAGTCAAGTCCAAGAGCCACTTTTTTAGCATAAGGAGGAAATTCATCAACAATACCCCACTTCTTGAATACGGCACCTTCCGCTACATCAGCCCAGCGTCCGATAACCACATGAGCATACTTTTCAGGATTGCTCACCTTCATATCTTCAACTTCTTTCAGAAACTCTGGAGAAAGGTTTTCCAGGTTATCAAGGTAAGTAGTATGAATATGAAGCACGTTCGGATGAGTGGAGACTTGTACCTGCACACCATCAATCTCTACCAGTTTATGAGTATTCTCAATGTACTTTTTATAGATGAAGTGATTGGAGTCGCAAGGATTCATGATAATAATAATCCGGTTCTGAATCCCTTTCTTGCGGATGGAGAGCATTATCTTGTCGAATTCTTCTTCATTCGTCCACTCTTCCGCTTCATCACAGACGAAAGTAGTGATACCCTGAATGGATTTCAGCTTTGCCGTCTGATTACCCGAAGATGTTTTAATACCCCGGAACATGATACGGCTCTTAGTCATTTTGTTTACTATATCTGTCTTGGTGGTCTTGAAATACTTGGTCGTTCCGTCAAGCTCTATCTTTTCCATCATTTCGGGAATGATAGACATACCGGCAGAAACCATCGTATAGCGGGTATAAAGAACCTGATGCACAATCTTCTCAACTTCCTTCATTTCAAAAGTTAACCGTTCTATGAAGGTAGAAGCATTAAAAGACTTACCGGAACCACGGCCACCGGTGATAAGGATAATGAACTTCTCCGTATCGGTATATAATGGGTGATAAATTTCTTGGGGTATTATCATTTCAGTTTGTCTTTAATCCAGGAGTCAATGCTAATGCCATGCTCTATATCCGTAGGAACATCGGCATCTTCATCCTGCTTGCGTTCAACCTTTCTCCAATCTTCATCATAATGATACAACCAAACAGACTGCGCCTGTAAACTGGGAGCCAGCTCACCTTCTACAACTTGAACTTCTTCTTCACCTGTTAGATTCCCGTCCCTGTCCTTAATCTTTCTGATAGTGGTGCTTTTTGTCTTGACACCACCTAAAGCCATAGCTAGGAACTTTGCCCGGACTGTTGCAGTTATGGTAGCCCGCCCGCGCGTTAATACTTCACTTAATTCAGAGTACTGACTTTTCTTCTCGCAAAATGTCTGTGGAGCCAATCCTACAGCAAAAGCGATTTCCTTGTCTGTGAACCCCTTTTTTGCATACGATTCTATGAGAGAAAGAAAGTCCTTGTCTGTATAATCAAACTTAGGCTTTCTTCCTCCACGACCTTTTGTTTTTTGAGATTCACTATTACTCATAATCTTATCCGTTACTTAAACCTCTGCTCGCGGTTGTTTTTTCCATCCTGCTTCTTGTATTGATAAAAGCGTTTCGTACTCTTAACTCATTCCTTAAAGCATTTCTTCCAAGCATGTGCTCACTGTTTCTCAATCTTTCGTATTGATTTTCGAGTTGTTTCACCGTCTTTCTTCTTCTGACTCGGCAATTCTCCTAATTTTAAGTTACTAATCTATTCTTTCAATTTGCTCATCAAAGACTTCTCCCTTGATAAACTTCATATCCGGCTCATAACCGAACCGTTTACAGAATGCGGCTTTAGCCTCGTAGGTATCGAAAGAGAGCATTACATAGGCATCCATATTCTCGGCTTGCTTCTGTGCATTCTCCTTTACCTGCTGCTTGACTTCTTTCATGTGGGCAACCTTCTCGGCACGTTCTAATTGCTTAGCGGCTTTATCTGCTTCTTTCAGTTCGGTAACAGGCAACATCATATCAGACAGAGCATCTGCAATAGAGTTTTCCTCTTCTGTCTGCAATAGGTAGTCAACGCCAATCATATTTAAGTCAGCATCAGTCAGACCAGCGTCTTTCCAGTCAATATCAGGAACAATTTGTGCAAGTGCATCGAAATCCCATGTACCTTGCGCGTTCGGGTTATTCATCAGAATATTTAATTCCTTCTCCTGCTTTTCATCCACGTTTATGACATCGACACGGATTTTGTAGTCGTTATCGGGGAACTTCTGCAATTCATCCATGACCGATAAACGCTGATGTCCGCTGACTACGGTAAGACCTGTACGTTTGTTGACTACAATTCCACCGACCAAACCGAATTTCTTAATACCACGTTTCAATGTCTTGCGTGATTCATCGGATAGTTTCCTTGGATTATAGTCAGCAAAGTGAATGGCAGAACGATTAAGTTCTACCGATTCGCTCTTTATGTACTTTGATAGTTCCATGTTAGCCATTGCTTAAACCAAAGCCACGTGCCTTAGCTGAATTTTGAAATGCTCTATTTATCTTATTAGCACGAACATAAGCTCCACTTTTGTTCCAATTTATATTACTATAAACACGCTGTGCCTGCGCTTTTAATTGAGACATGGTTTTCTTTCTAACTCGGCAATCCTCCTATTAATTTTGTTTGTTATGATATTCCCAAAGCACTCTTTCAGCCATTGGGAACACTTTGTAAATTCTCTGTAAGTCCTGTGGGTAATTCTTCTCCATCCAAAGCATACAGTCAAGATTGAAGCCAACTCCCGAACTGGCTTTCAATGAATATCGGACAGGTTCGGGTAAATTATGTTGCCTCATGTAAGCTAGAATATCCCTTTGATTCCAATCAGCCAAAGGATAAACCATGCCGTTATTCTCGTACCCATTGGATTCATATCCTTTCAGCATCAAACGTCTATTCATGCCATCCGCTTTCTTCATTCCCAAGAATGTGTAATAAGCACCATACTTTAACTGCATAGCTTGTACTATATCCGCAAGTTTCAGCAACTTTACTTTTGGATTAGGGACACAATACAACCCGCCACGAAGAATGTAAGTGAGATTCCAGTGAGGTGCTTGCACGAACTCAATCTTTGGATATTTGGCTTTTGTCCAGCCAATCCACCGGTTAATGTGCTCCAAGTCCTTAACAAAGTACATAAAGACACATACGATACGATCAAACTTTGGATAGATTAAATCAAGCAGAACAAGCGAGTCTTTACCGAGTGATAAAAATAATATGCAGGATTTAGAGTGTTCTGCAACAACCTCAATATGCTTATATGTCTCCAATACCTTATTCATTTGAACACAAAAATTCTTGAAGTTTAGACTTTACATATTCCAAATCCTTAGATTCTGCAATATATTTCCCCTTCACACTTGCGGCGTATGTATTATTTCTTTGCCGATAAAATATGTGTTTTGGTAAATCCTTAATTTTCCGAAATTTTCTTGTTTCATAGAAAGATTCAAAAGTGCCATTTTCTATTGCCTTTTTAGCTTCATGGTACACAGACTGCGCTTGCTCTTCGCTCGCTTCAGTACCTAAATAATACTGTCGATCATTATAGAAAATTCCTATGATATAGTTTTTCTTACAGAATCTAACCCCTATGCACTCTTTCGTAGAATTTCTATTATTGCAGTTATCCCTTCTTGTCACAACTCTTAGATTAGGCAAAAAGTTATTAGCTTTATCTCTATCCACATGGTCTATTTCCATGCCAATAGGGATAATACCAATAAACGACTGATATACTAAGCGATGAACTTTGAAGTAAGTTTTCTTACCATCAATAGTAGCATGAAAGAATTTATACCCACCTGCATCCGTAGAAGGACTAAGAGTCTTACCTTTAATCCATTTTTTCTTTCCGCTTTTTTCATAGATAAATCTATCAAGTGAACGGACACGCCCTAATGAACTAACTTCATACATATCAACCAATCCAAATGCTGGTTTCCATATTTCTTCCATACCAATACCTTTTTATGAATTTATAGCCTCATTCGAGTAAAATCGAATGAGGTCTATATATCGGTTCGCTTGCTCTACCTTATTCATAGCTAACCACCTGATAATCCAAATGAAACACGGAGGTCACTGTAACGCTGTCTACGTGAACCTAACTGGGTGGCACTTGCCGTCCCCCTACGATTGGCTACTAATCTACCGCCAGCCCCTGCGCCATTCATGTTTCTGCGCGGTCCGGCTACTCTGTTTACTCTTCTTGCGACTCAGCAATAATTTTTAAATTAAACAATCAATCTATATGTTTCTCTAACACCTTTCCTAAAGTATAGTCCATTTGGGCAGCTAAATATTCTTCGCCCTGATACTCATAAATAATATCGTCACCATTTTCGTCTGTGAGGATTGATGCCTCTGCGTTCTTAACTTCAATGATGATATACGGACGTTTGCCTTTGTATTCGCCTGTAAGAAGTTTAATAGCATCGTACTTGATAGGCTTCAGTTCTATTTCGCCCTCTTCAGGTAGTTCTTCATCAGCTTTATACTCTTTACCGCCACATAGGTAAGTGATATACTTCTTTGCGTTGGTAGGTCTGATTTCACGGTATTCGTGCGTTTTTGTACCTGCTAGAATCTCATCGAAATATTTTTGCTTAATACTAAGCGTTAGAATGTTCATAATCGTGTCAATTTTAAAAGTTAATAATCGTAGTTATTATAATAAATAGAACCAAGCGTTATATTCTACATTGCTATTATTCTTCTGTTTACAATATAACTCAAAGTACCTTTACTGCTAATATTATATTTTGTCATTAGATCAATGTATGACATACCATTCGCCCTGTCTTCACGAATCTCTAATACTACTTCATCACTAATTCTTTTTATCTTATCCGAAGTAGCTCTAGAAGCTATCATACTAACCCTGCGCCTCGTATCAGGACTCTTGTCTATTGCATTGTCTGATGCCGTACCAATGGCTATATTGTTTTTTGAGTTATCCAAAGAATTACCATTCAAATGTCTTACTTCGATATCATGTTTGTAAATATCATTACCATATTTTTGATATGCTTGCAATCGGTGAACATAGACCTTAATAACCTTGGTTTTATTCACCTTTATGCCTATATAATAATACGGACGATTTCCTAATGTGCCAACACGCTTTCCCTTTGGAGAGTATGCGCAACCGGAATCATCTACATAGTAACCTTTTTCAATAGCCAATATTTCATTTTTATTCATTCTCATTTCTAATTTAATCAGTTGCGGGTGGTGGTAACGCCCCACCTATCTCTACCAAGTCAAAGTAGCGAGATGTCTTTTTCTCTAACCCGCGATAATACCCCAAAGGTACTACCACAACCAAAGATAACGAAATATCTTCAATTGTTATACACGACAATCAATCCATTGTCGTGAAGTAAATAAAAGGCAGTCCCTAAAGTCGTGCAAGACTGCCTTTCTGAGATAATCGTAAATTAATCTATATCCCTTGTTATTTGTCTCTGATATGATTTCACTATGAACACCTGTTGAATATCGCTCACAGATATTACACACCCTTCATAAGCCGGATTCAGTGGACTAACTGCAATATACTCGCCATCAGTCGATGTTACCCGCCTAACCAGGTATGAATCACCAGACTTTATCACATAGTCACGTTCGACCTCTATATCGTGTATCTCCACTTCATCACATCTGAGGTAATCGCCATCGGAAAAGCACCACCGTGAGTTATTATCCATGCTGTCGCCCTTCATCTGAAAGGCGACTGAGAATAAAGAGGCTTCGTCTAAATTCGTTTTCATAATCGTTATATTTTATGTGTTTTGTACCTTAATAGAAAAATCTCTCACCGTTCTTTCTGAACAGCCTGTAACCGGTGTACAGGCTGATGAATAGTAGTATAACCTCTATCATGCGTCTTTGAATAGAGAATGAAGAAAGGCTCTACCTACCTCAGTCCAGACAGTATATGTATTCGTGCCTATACTGCCATCATTACGGGTGAAACTCTCTGTCTTGGTCTTTGTATAGCCTTTACCACTGTAATCGGTGTATAGTAGCCATTGACCGGATTGTTTGTACTGTACTCTCATTTCTTTTAGCTTCTTGTTGAGAGCTTCGCCAGAAGTGAAGCCTAGTTCTTTGGCTAGCTGTGTGGCGGTGTAGGTGTTCACGGATCGCAAGACGTTATCTACGTATTGAATCTTGGGGGCGGCTAGCTTCAATTGTTGGCTTTGTAGGCACAATTGTTCATCTTTTAGTTGGTTCTCTGCCTGTAACATCGCTTTTGCATTACGTTCTTGCTTTAGTTGCGTAGCAAGACTTATGACAAGATCAGGATCGTCAAGCATTTGCTCTAAAGTTGGCTGCGTAGCAGTAAACCCGTACCGAGCAAGTTCATCGAGTTTCTCAGTACACCACAACTTTAAATCAATATCAAGCCATTGGCAATAATCTATTGCTATTAATCTGTGAATCCATGTACCTTGTTGGTTCTCAACGATGTGGGATTTTCCCATATCGCTAACATTTCCACCTTTACTAGTTGTAACTAACTGATTTTCAACAATACCATACTTTCTTGTAATGGCATTCATTAATTTTAGTGTATCAGGCAATCTCAAATATTCAGCAGGGCGTTTATTGTACGGTTTAGCAAGCTGTGTAGCATTTACCATAACATCTTTACCATTCATGAACGAAATTTGATTACCTTTGTAGTCGAAATTAATAATTGATGTGTTCATACGCTTTATTGATTTTATGTAGGTAGGTGTTACGAGCACCTACCTATTTTGTTATTACTAAGCAATGCTCAAAAAGTTCGCTTTCTTGAAGCATCTAAATTCATTTTTCTCTTGGTCGAAGTATACCATGACTGAATCATTTTTCTTTCTGCTATCAGTACCAGCAGTTGCAGGTATCTTTTCACTTGCAAGCGTACCCCATGCAGTTCGGATTTCACCGCTTAACTTCTGATAGAAGAATTTCACGATACCTTTACTCAATGCTTTCTTCAATTTAAGAAGCAACCAACTTTGTTTCATGGCTTCTGCCATAGAAAAACCGTACACCTTTACAAGTTGCCAACTCTGTTTCATTAACTCGCTCATTTGGCTTTTAAATGTTGTGCTCATACTCTTTAATATTATGTGTTATACTTTTAGTTATCATTTTGATATTGCAAAGTAAACTATAAGTATTCAGGTAGCAAAAAGAATATAGTTAATAAATAATAAAAAGAATAGTTTTAGTTATCTTTTATAGCTAATATGAAAACTTTGAGTAATTTTGCAGTAAATAATGAGAGTAAACTAAAGATATACATATATGAAGTTTAGAATTTTAGAGCTCTGCAAAGAAGCAGGAATCAATCAAACGGAACTTGCCGATAAAATAGGCTTATCGCGTGTTGGTCTATCAAAAGCCATTAATGGGAATCCCACGATTGGTACATTGGAAAAGATAGCCGATGCTTTAGATGTTCCGGTAACTGAGCTATTTGAAAAGTCGAATACTGGAAATATAGTAGGCTTCGTGAAGGTAGGCGATACTGTACACGAAGTGAAGTCTGCGGAGGATGTGAGGAATTTAGCTGGAAAATTGTAAACCAATAAAAATAAGATACGATGCAAAAATATGATTATATACAACATTTGAAAGTGATTGTAAATCAGCTTCACTCTAATGATATCGTGAAGTTTTTCAATGAAGCAATGATACCACAGAATAATGGTTTATATAGCAATTTTGAGTTTGGAAAATTAATCCCAATTTTATTTCTTTCAAAAGGAAACTATATAATACTTCAAAGCCAAAAAGAAAATAAGGATATTCTTGATAAAATATTAGCAGATAATATTTATTCAGATAATAATCTTGCTCAGTTGTCGATAAAATTGAGAACTGGAACTATTATTGACATATTGAAACATCCGGTATGTCTTGACTTATTCTGTTTTCATAAATCATTGTTAATGATGTTGTCTTCATCTGAACCACTATTACTCTCTGATCTGATTAATAAAGGTTATGAAGCTTCAATGGATGAGGGGGTTCTTATGTTTCAGATAGTTATTGAACGGGACGGTTTAAATTCAGAGGACTATATCAAAATATTTACTGCATTACAAGAATTAGTAAAAAAAGTTGGTGAAATTTTATTTGATAAAGAAGAAGAGTATAAAACAGATATAATTCTTTTAGATAGTGGAAGTGATACCAATGTTGGAGTTAAGACTAAAACAGAAATAGCAAAAGCTATATTTGATTTATTTAAGGAGGTGTGGGATTATATCACAAGTTTCAGCTTTAATAGACAAGACCGAAAGAACAAATCTCTATTGGATTCCCTTTCTATTAGAACTGAAATTCAAAATAAAGTTGATCAAGGGATTATTTCCGAAGAAGAAGCACAGGAATATATGCATTATATTAAAACGCGAACAGATAAACTTATAGGTCTAAAGACCTTACCCAAACAAATAGTTCTTCAAACAAATAATCAACCTAACAGGAACCTACTGGAAGACCTTAAGATTAAGGGGTTATTAACTGGAGGAAACGAGAACGAAGATTAAATAAAATAGGCTATATAGCGGTAATCCATCAAATATTGCCGCTATTTTATTTAATCGCCACAATACTGAGACCCCATGTAACCTCTACTGTTTGAGTTATAGCAGTCAGACCAAGTAAGGTTACTCGGCTGTGCTTGATTCTGTCTCTCATTACGAGCCGCCCAACCTGCTTCGATAGCTGCTTGCTTTCTTGCTTCTCTTTCTTCACGAGCCTTAGCAGCGTCTTTTTCCCAACGCCAGGCGAGTTTCAAGCATTCACCAAAGGTTCTACCCATTCTTGATTTACTATTGTAGAATCTATGAGCGTCTTTCATGATTTGGGATAAATTGTAGCGTTTCATAATTGTATTGTTTTTATAGTTTATACTACTTTGTTGTACTTTGATGTCGTTTATCACACTACAAAATTACAACATAATGTCGTATTTGCAAACAAAAACGATATTATATTACCGTTTTATATTTCATTAACGACACTACAATACCGTTTTTCTAAGGAAAAAGCTACATTTGCATACACGATTATAAAAATTATAAATTATGGAGCTAAAAGTAAAGGAAGTGATTAAAGCTAAAGGGCTTACAATGCAACAAGTGGCGGATGTATTAGGAATCACGCGTGATACACTAACAAGGAATATCAACGGAAACCCTACCATTGAAACACTGGAGAAAATAGCAAAGACATTGGAAATATCTGTTTCGGACTTATTAAACGAAGAAAAGTCGGAAGAAAACAAGAACACTATCACCTGTCCTAACTGTGGGAAGAAGTTTAAGATGGAGGAATAAGAGTGTATTTCAAATAGTCTTAAAATGTGTTACATCTATTTTTTTATATCAAAAAAAACACTTATCTCTCAAATAATTTCATTTTCACAAAGAATTGTGTGTTATTTGTAATAACAAAATAGAGAAATAATAAAATCATGGAACTAGAGTTTAATATCACATCATCCATTGTATCTCCATTTCGAGAAATGGCAGCTTACGAAGCTTTGTGGAATACCGATAAAGCTAGTTTTAAAAAAATAGCTGAATTATTTGCTAAAGTGCCCAATTCACTACCATCAAATTATATCGATGAAAATCAAATCAAGTATTACTCCGAGTTACTTAAGCAGCAACTAATAAAAAACAGTAATATAAAACCTAATATTATAATAAATAGCACATACGATTACCCTCAAAAACTAAGAGATGCTGTTGAACCTATTGAGGTCTTATATTATTGTGGAGATATTGAATATCTTAATACAAGAGGAGTCGCAATTGTTGGTTCACGCCATCCTTCAGATTTAGGAATTAGAAGAGCTGTGAAATTAGTACGACTACTAGTAGAAGATAATATTACAATTTTCTCAGGACTAGCTGAAGGTATTGATACCGTAGCACATTTAACAGCAATAGAAAACAAGGGAAAAACTGTTGCAGTAATAGGAACTCCATTAAATGAGTTTTATCCCAAAAAAAACAAAGAACTGCAATTGTTTATTGCCAAAAATCACCTTTTAGTAAGCCAAGTTCCGTTTATAAAATATTCTCTGCAAGATTATAGATGGAATAGAGGTTTCTTCCCTGAAAGAAATAAAACAATGTCTGCATTATCCGAAGCCACTGTCATTATTGAAGCAAGTGAAACTTCTGGAACATTAATACAAGCAAAAGCAGCGTTAGCCCAAGGAAGAAAACTATTTATTCTTCAAAATTGTTTTGAGAATAAATCCATTACTTGGCCCGAAAAATTTGAAAAATTAGGCGCAATCAGAGTAAGAGAATACGAAGATTTAAGAAAACATCTTGGAATATTATGAAAAAACTGCAAAAAATAGACGAGATTTCGTTACCTGATCATAGTTTTTTAAGCGATGAGGATGAGTGCTATTTTATATTAAGTTATACATCACATAAATCATTCGATTATAGTA
>PPYF01545659.1_pt1 | contig 28871 bp, 28 predicted proteins | sample 1559871 | NCBI WGS metagenome assembly PPYF01 (sample SAMN08240021, study PRJNA423297) | Human gut metagenome, whole genome shotgun sequencing project.
ATACGGAGAAAGCAGAATTTTATAAGAATCCAGCTTTTTTCTCGAACCAATTACATCCACACGTGCTCCCATTCCGATCAGCGGATGGTAGAAATCCGTTAAAATCCTTTCATCATACCGGAATCCGTCTATCCATGGTTGACAGGCAAATAAATTCCAATTCAGAGATGTAAAATGCATTGCAATTTCCGTTTGTACTTCCGTGCCGTTCAGAAAATCCGCGGCCTTTTCGAATTCTGCTGCTGTCTGTTTGATTTCTCCAAACATATGCAGCGGTCTCCCAGCTGCAGATAATACAGATCCATGCATCAACTCGTGCCCCGCCCAATGCTGCCGCCAGAGCCAGTATAGATTCGCCGCACCGCCAAATGCAATAGGCATCCAGGAGTTGACACGACAAAAGCCCTCCGGTTTCATAATTTGCCCAACAGAAGCCGCCGCACTCCACCCCGTCTGTGTCTCGGTATTCCAGAACGGCTTTTTCTTCAGTCCACGCAGAAAGTCAAACCAGAATCCAGCCATCCAAAGATTTTCTTCTACATTATAATGATTGAACATTACGACATCCATGGGCGCATTCATTTCTTCATAATCTAGCCCTGCAAACGGCATCATATCCGTTCCGATCGGCGCATCCGTATATTCGCTCAATATTTTACGCTGCATGTGCAGGAAAGAAATGCAAGATTCCTGCTGGAATACATTCCATTCCAGTAAAATATGCGGATGATGCCATGCATTCGCTGGTGCAGGAATTTCTTCGAAACTGTCGTACGCCTGGCTGAAAATATTCAAATTCCATTTTTTATTGAGATTCTCTATCGTCTGATACTTCCGTTTTAGATATTTTCGGAATTGATCGACACAGACTGGGCAAAAACAACCTGTGCCTGGCATGTAAATTTCATTATCCAGCTGCCAACCAATCACATTTCGGTCGGAACCGAATTCTTTTGCCAACGCCCGCACGATGACAGCAGAAGCCTCCTGATACGCCGCGTTATTCGAGCAGCAATGGCGTCTTCCGCCATGACACGTGCGGATCCCGGCAGAATTCAGAACCGCGGCATCCGGATGTTTTTTCAAAAACCAGACAGGGGGCCACGCGGAAGGGGTTCACAATATGACAGCGATACCGGCATCTGCGAGACGGTCAACCACTTCATGCAGCCAAGTAAAATCAAATTTTCCTTCTTCCGGTTCCATCTTCCGCCATGCGAATTCTCCAATCCGTGCCACTTTCATGCCCACTTCCTGCATTTTGGAAATATCGTGTTCCATTTCGCAGTCATCCCAATCCTCCGGATAATAGGCCGAACCTAAGAACGGCGTTATTTTATTATCTTCTTTCATAAACATCACCTCACTAATCACAGGGAACAGTTTTCTAATTCCCGGTACTTTTTTATTACTGCAACATCGCAAAACAATTAAAATTGTTTCTTAATTTTATCTGCTTTCTCTCAGTCCGTCAATAAAAGCTTTTTCTATTTTAATAAGAACCTTGACACACAGAACGCTCGGGATTATAATACAAAATGTAAGTGGATGGAATCTCCTACCACAAACGATTGATATTTTACCTGATGGCAAAGAAGAATCTGCGCCGCAAGACAGAAATGACATGATTTTGTTTTCTGCTCTATGCTGCTTGCAGCATGGAGCTTTTTTTATTGGAGGAACGATGCGGGAACTGATCGACAAACTGCGGCAAACGCAAGTACTGGCAAAAGAAGAATGGATCAAACTGATTGACGGACACAGTGAAGCTTCCGCCCAGTATCTCTTTGCACAGGCGAGACAGGTTCGATGCAAAATTTACGGGCAGGACGTATATATTCGCGGGTTAATCGAAATTTCCAATTATTGTAAAAATGACTGCTATTATTGCGGTATTCGCAAAAGCAACAAAAACGCCGTACGTTACAGGCTGATGCCGGAAGAAATCCTTGCCTGTGTTCAAAACGGCTATACACTGGGATTCCGCACCTTTGTACTGCAGGGCGGAGATGATGCTTTTTACACAGATGAACTGCTGGCAGCTTTGATCCTTCAGATAAAGAAAACACATCCTGATTGTGCCGTTACGCTTTCTCTTGGGGAACGCAGCAGGGAAAGTTATCGGTATCTTTTCTCCGCCGGTGCTGACCGATATCTGCTTCGCCATGAAACGGCGTCGCAATCACATTATGCAATGCTACACCCGCCGGTGCTCAGCCTTGCAAAGCGCAAAGAATGTCTGTTTCAGTTAAAAGAAATCGGTTACCAGACAGGAAGTGGTTTCATGGTTGGTTCCCCCGGACAGACAGCAGAAGAGCTTGCCGAGGATCTGTTATTTTTAAAAGATTTGAATCCGCAGATGGTCGGCATTGGACCCTTTATGCCGCATCATGACACGCCTTTTGCAGGAAAGCCTCCGGGGTCCGTAGAATTAACGCTCTTTTTGATCGGCCTGCTCCGCCTGATGCTGCCCGGCGCCTTGTTGCCCGCCACGACTGCGCTTGGCACGCTTGATCCGGAAGGGCGGGAGAAAGGGATTCTTGCAGGCGCCAATGTTGTAATGCCGAACCTCTCTCCTGTTGGAGCACGAACAAAATATACATTGTACGATCATAAACTCTGTACCGGCGCAGAGTCGGCAGAACATCTGGAAGAATTGAAAAAGCGGATTCAACGCATCGGTTATCGCGTCGTGACTAGCCGCGGCGATTTTATAAAACAAACAGATCTAAATCCAGAAGAAAGGAAGTCATCTCATGTATCAGTATAACCCGAACTCATTATGCGCAGATGAATTTATCAATGACGCAGAAATCCTAGAAACGCTACAATATGCCGAAGAAAATAAAAACAACATTCCTCTGATCGATCAGATTCTAGCAAAAGCGCGTCCGCGCGCTACGGACAAAGGAACGTTTTGCGCCGGTCTTTCGCATCGGGAAGCCTCTGTGCTGCTTTCGTGTGAGATTCCCGAGAAAATCGAAGAAATGTATGCCCTCGCGGAAGAGATCAAAAAAGCATTTTACGGAAATCGAATCGTTATATTTGCACCGCTCTATCTGTCGAATTATTGTGTAAACGGCTGCGTTTATTGCCCATACCATATGAAAAATAAACATATCCCACGCAAGAAGCTGACACAAGAGGAAGTCCGAAAAGAAGTGATCGCACTGCAAGATATGGGCCATAAGCGCCTTGCCATCGAGTCAGGGGAAGATCCTGTGCAGAATCCAATTGAGTATATTTTAGAATGTATCGATACAATCTATTCTATAAAGCATAAGAATGGCGCAATTCGCCGCGTAAATGTCAATATTGCAGCTACGACCGTGGAGAATTACCGGAAGCTTAAGGAGGCTGGGATCGGTACGTATATTCTGTTCCAGGAAACGTACCATAAGGAAAGTTATCTGAAGCTTCATCCTACAGGTCCGAAGCACGACTATAATTACCACACAGAGGCGATGGATCGCGCAATGAAGGGCGGCATCGACGATGTCGGCCTCGGAGTTTTATTCGGTCTGGAGCGCTATCGTTATGAATTCGCAGGTCTCCTGATGCATGCGGAACATCTCGAAGCGGTACATGGCGTCGGGCCTCATACGATTAGTGTACCGCGCATTAAGCGGGCAGATGATATTGATCCCAGGGCCTTCGACAACGGTATCAGCGATGAAATTTTTGCAAAGCTCTGTGCCCTGATCCGAATTTCTGTACCGTATACTGGTATGATTATTTCTACAAGAGAGAATCAAGCTGTGCGCGAGAAAGTGATCCGTCTCGGTGTTTCACAGATTAGCGGAGGCTCGCGTACTTCTGTCGGAGGATATACGGAATTGGAACGTCCTACGGACACGGAACAATTTGATGTTTCTGACCAGCGCACATTGGATGAAGTAGTTCATTGGTTGATGGATTTGGGATATATTCCCTCCTTCTGCACTGCCTGTTACCGAGAAGGCCGTACCGGAGACCGCTTTATGGCATTATGTAAATCTGGCCAGATCCAGAATTGTTGTCACCCAAATGCACTTATGACGCTGAAAGAGTATTTGATGGATTATGCGGGGGAAGATACACGTGCAATTGGAGAAGCGCTGATCCGGGCGGAACTGGAAAATATTCCGAAGGAACAAGTCAGAAAGATCTGTAAGGACCATCTGGAGAAAATTTCTGCCGGAATCCGCGACTTCAGATTTTAGAACGATTCAGGAGGTTTTAAAATGGGATTGAACGATACCCCTGCTGCAAACAGGATCCACATTGGATTTTTCGGCCGCCGTAATGCAGGCAAATCGAGCTTGATGAATGCTATAACAGGCCAAGAGCTTGCCGTCGTTTCTGAAATCAAAGGTACTACTACCGATCCGGTTTTTAAAACGATGGAACTGCTTCCGCTCGGGCCCGTTATGATCATCGATACGCCGGGCTTCGACGATGAAGGCGCCCTGGGAACGCTACGGATCCGCAAGACGTGTCAGGTTCTCAATAAAACTGATATTGCGGTCCTGGTAGTCGATGCCGCGGACGGGCTTACCGCGCCCGATCAGGAGCTTCTCTCATTGATTCAAAAGAAGGAAATCCCACATCTCATCGTCTATAATAAGTGCGATCTATGCGGGAAATCACTGCCTGCAGGTGCGATTGGCGTCAGTGCGCGAACTGGAGCTGGTATTCAGGAATTAAAGGAACGAATCGGGACTTTTGTTCCATCGGAAGGAAATCCGAAACGCATTGTGGGGGATCTGATCTCCCCTTCCGATCTTGTCGTGTTAGTGACGCCGATCGATAACGCTGCGCCAAAAGGTCGCCTGATTCTTCCGCAACAGCAGACACTCCGTGATATTTTGGACGCAGATGCTGCGGCAGTTGTAGTGAAAGAAACACAATTGAAAGAATTGCTTCACAGTCTTGGTAAAATGCCTTCTCTCGTGATTACAGACAGCCAGGTGTTTGCTGTCGCCGCGGCTTCCGTACCTCCTGAAATCCCCCTGACTTCTTTTTCCATTTTGATGGCAAGATACAAAGGATTTCTTGAAACCGCGGTGCGCGGCGCAGCCGCGATTGACAAACTGCGAAATGGCGATACAATATTGATTGCCGAGGGCTGCACGCATCACCGGCAGTGTAATGATATCGGAACGGTCAAACTTCCACGCTGGCTCAAAAGTTATACTGGTAAGATACTGAACATTGATACCACCTCCGGTACAGAATTTCCAGAGGATCTTTCGAAATATCAGCTTGTAATTCATTGCGGCGGGTGCATGTTGAATGAGCGCGAAGTCCGCTTCCGCATGAAATCTGCACTCGACAGCGATGTGTATTTTACCAATTACGGCATAACCATTGCATATATGCAGGGAATTCTGCGCAGAAGTCTGGAAATTTTTCCGCAGCTGCTTTCGGAGATCCCCACGCAAAACAGAAAGTGAGACATAAATATGGAAACAAGAGTTGCAGTTGCTGCCATTATCGTAGAAGCTCCGGAGGCGGTGGCGCCTTTGAATGAATTGCTACACGAATACAGTCAGTATATCATTGGACGTATGGGAATTCCCTACAAAGAAAAAGGAATCTCCGTCATCAGTATTGCGATGGATGCTCCGCAGAATGTCATCAGTGCCCTGACTGGGAAAATCGGACGTCTAAAAGGAATTTCTACGAAGACGACGTATTCGAATTACTAAATCCAGCTTGAAATACTTGCAGAGCTGTCATCATCTCACTATAATAAGAAAAAGTTTCTTATAAGGAGCTTGTTATGTGGATTTTATATGCATTCGGCTCAGCAATCTTTGCAGGAATCACAGCAATTCTCGCAAAATGCGGTATCAAAAACACAAATTCTAATGTTGCAACGGCAATTCGTACGGGAATTATATTAATTTTTTCTTGGCTTATCGTCTATATTACTGGATCTTTCACCGATATTACAAACATCACCAGAAAAACATGGATTTTCTTAACACTCTCCGGTTTCGCGACCGGCGCTTCCTGGCTTTGTTATTTTAAAGCATTGCAATTAGGAGATATTAATAAAGTTGTCCCTGTTGATAAATCCAGCATAATACTTACAATCATATTCGCATTTTTATTTCTCCACGAGAAAATCACGATTGTAAAATGTATTTGCATCGTTGCGATTGCCGTGGGAACATATTTAATGATACAAAAAAGGCAGACGGATCAGGATATCAAAGAATATTCCTCCAATAAAAAATGGCTGATATACGCATGCCTTTCCGCAATATTCGCAGCACTGACAGCAATCTTAGGTAAAATCGGAATAAGCGACGTAGATTCCAATCTAGGTACAGCAATCCGCACACTCGTCGTACTTTTCATGGCATGGTTTATCGTTTTTCTCACAAAAGAGCAAAAGTCTATAAAGCAAATCCCAAAAAGCGAACTGAGATTCATTTGCCTCTCCGGTCTGGCGACCGGCGCTTCCTGGCTCTGTTATTATAAAGCATTACAAAGCGGCCCGGTAAGCATCGTCGTACCGATCGATAAATTAAGTATCCTCATCACCATCGCATTTTCATATATCGTATTCAAAGAAAAATTATCTTACAAATCTACCATCGGCCTTCTACTCATCACAGCCGGCACAATAACAATGATTTTCTTATAACCTCTTTTGAAGTCTGCATGGAAACGTGATATAATCCTCCCTCGGCAGAAACTATGAAGCAAAACGCAGGTGTCAGAAAATCATGAGCAGAAGACAAGAGGAAAGCAGACTGGGGAACGGCAAAATCTGGAAAGTGGTACTAAGCCTCGCAATTCCGACGATGCTTGCACAATTGTAAACGTCCTCTACAGCATCGTAGACAGAATTTACATTGGAAATATGCCGGACATCGGCGACCTGGCGCTCGCCGGTGTCGGAATCTGTGGCCCCATCGTACCCCTGCTCGCCTCCTATTGCACAAATCTGTATTTAAAATGAATCGACCGCCTATATTCACATACAGGCGGTCGATCCATACAATTTCAGAGGATTTAGTGAAAAGGTTTGTTTATTTTTTGGGAGAATCATTCTTTCTTTTCTTCAGAATCAGAATGACTGCGATCACTACACCAGCAACTACTACTGCCGCCACAATAATGATCACGATCCATGTCGTAGAAAGACCGCCCTCTCCTGAAACTTTCTGCGTAGGAGCAGCAGTTTTGGTAGGCATCACTTTTGCCGTTGCCGTAGCTGTTGTCGTTGCCGTAGCTTCTTGAGTCGGCACAGGAGTCGGCGTTGCTACACTCGTTCCCTTGATAAGAAGTGCATTTGCCCAAATAGCGTTGTCACTATATGGAGTAAGATTTGGATCGAGTTGGAGTGTCAATGTAGATGCGCCTGCGAGGCTGACAGATATTTCTTCCGGTTTTGTATCATAATACATTAAATCGCTCGAATAAACTTGCTTGCCGTCAACCAGTACAATAAAACCTGCAACATTTCGTTCCACTTCCTGTGGCCAGTTGCTATCATACATGCCAACGGTAGCAGTAAACTGTGTAAAGCCGGCATCTTTGATATCGATCTCCAAAATCGTCTCCGTATCCAGATCCGAATTGCTATGCATGCCAATTCCCTTTGCATATAAAATACCGTACATTTTTAACATCTCACCATCATATGCGGTGTCAAGCCCAGGAGAAGGCGACTCCTCATTCACAGGATCATAACCGGTATACTGTAAGAGTTTCGAAGAATCATTTTTCAGATAATCACTGAGAAAAATCATATTATCTTCTATCGGTGGAGGCGTCGGCTTATTTTCCGTTTCAATCGGCGCATCACTTGCCGTCTTATCAACAGCTGGATCATTCGACAATTTTGCATTCGCCCAAATCGCCAAATCACTATAACGCATGTCACCAGGATCCAGAGCCAAAGTGAGCGTATTTGCACCTTTTACTGAGACAGAAATTTCTACCGGATCGGAATCGTACATAAGGAGATCCGTTCTTTTCACTTCCGTTCCATCAACTTCTACAATAAAACCGGCTCTATTCCGTTCCACTTCCTGCGCCATCTGTTCATCAGCCATTCCTACAATTGCTGTAAAATATTCGTAATTGAGACCTTTTAAATCGATTTCCAAATAGGAAAGACCCTCTTCGGCACTATGCGTACCAACGCCTTTTGCGTAATATTTTCCCTTCAGCTTGATGGGATTGCCATTACAGTCCGTATTCAGGCCGGGAAGATATCCCCCTTGACCATCCTGTATAATTTTCCAGCCGGTATATTCCGTCATACGCTCCGGCTGTTCGAGCAGCAGGTCGCTGACAAATACAGATTCCCCTTCCGCTGTAATAGACAGCATACTGAATGTGTTCATCAGCAGCACTGCCGCCAGACAAAATACGAATAAAACGTACCGTCTTTTGTTTTTCATTTTACAATCAACTCCTCCTAAAATTTTATAGAATCAATAAATTCTCTCAATGAGAAATACAGCGCTTCCTCTAGGCTCCGCAATCGTCACATCGAGCCCTTCTGTCAGAAGTACGTTCCCATACCCTGTCTGAATCGCACCGGTATCCTGATTTACAATGCGGTATTCCACATCAGGATCCAGCCCTCTTAAAACAATATGTTTCGTTGCTTCTACAGCATCCGCAGGTCGGAACATCTGAATAAATCCTTCTCCCACAGAAGGATCAAAAAATTCCCATCCTCTCCATCCTGAAGTGCCGCGGCTCCATTCTGTCAACTGATAATAATCACTGTAATAATATGAATTGATCTTTTGCCATTCCTGTACACTTTCTCGGATCGCATCCCAGTTCAATCGACCATAATATACCTGCCACGTCATTGCAATCCAAGGCGCATAAGAGGAACGCATTGTGTAAACATCTGCCTCAGTATATGTAGTCGGTCCTGTCGTACACGCTCCAAAATATGGTAACCACATAAAAAGAGACTGGTGCATAGATTGTTTGTCTTCCTGATTCGAATAATCATGGTCCGTCTTATGAAGAGGCACTGCCCTGCGCATGCTTTCCAGATCATTCCGACCGCCACCTGCAGCACAGGAATCGATCATCATATCTGGAAAACGTTCAATAAGAAGATCCCAATATTTATAGTAACCTTGTGCATACAGATTTTCTCGGATTCCCACACGCTTTTCGGTATTTAACGCATTGAAGTTTGCCGCCGGATTGATTCCATAGTCCTGTCTGTAAAGAGAAATTCCACCTTCTTCCAGGATGCGGGAAACACGTGCAACTGCCCAATGAACAAAATCTTCATTTCCAAAATCGGCAAGATTATTATCGAGCATATATTCTTTCGGAATTCCGTTTGTCACATCATGATCCGCCCAATCTAGGCGCACGACTTCCGGCTCAAACCAGAGCAGTGTTTTCACTCCATTTTCCGCACCAAAATCAGAAATATCCTTAAATTTAGAAGGAAATCGCGTCGTGTCCGGCATCCAAGTCCCCGTATCAAGCCAAACTTTTAGCGATTCTTCTCCCGTGCGGAAATACCACCCCGCATCCATCCACCAATAAGTGATCGGAACATCGTTCCTGAGATATTGCTTCATCGCCTTGATCTGATTTTCATCCGTAGCCTGCACCATTTCGTTGTACAGCCAGGAGGTCCCGCCAGATAGATTCGGTTCGAACAATTTCCCGCCGATCTTGCGCATGTTGCATTCAATGAACCAATGTCTCCAAAGATTCATCGCCCGGGCTTCGTCCCGTCCCTCATATTCCAGGAAAGCGGCAAGCGGCGTTCTGATTTGTTCTCCAGGTTTCAAGTAAGAAGAAAAGCTCTCCTGTCCAGCGGTAAAATCTACCGTTTCTCCCCCATCTTCCCGATATTCGAAAGAGGCACCCCATAAAATGGGCCAGCCGATCGCAATAAAAGTTCCACCCTCTCCATATTCCAAATTAAAATAAGGAAAATAATGATAGGTTGCACGGCCTGTTGCTGGCGTCATATGAATATGTTTCTCAGATTTCATCTGCATGGAATACGGTGCGTACGGGCCAGAATCATCGATTCCACCATCCCCATAAATCCCCTTCAAAATAGGATTTTCTCCCGTAAACGATAGATCTGCACACTTAATATTTTCAAGAAGTGCGGAATCATCAGTACTGATATTTTTAAAATACACCGTCCATTCATACGCGCTATAATCAGGATAAATCGCTAAAATAACATCGACTTGCAGTTCTTTCCTATACTCCAGGCAAATGCTTGTCGTAATTTTGGCCCCATCCTGCACGGTATTTCTTGAAATTTCATCAAATTGATTGCCAAAACCTTTGTAATTTTTTCCATCATATCGGAACGATACGGGAAGAAGGGATAAATCATTGACAATTTTATCAAATTTGCGAATAACCTCTTTTTTTTGATCCATTGAATGATACACTCCAATTCCACTTTGATTTGTTATATAGTAATCCGTTGAATAGCGCTTACAGGATACGGTCGACAGAAAAATCGTAATCGGTAGAATCGCCGCTACTATTTTATAATAAAGAAATCGCCTGCCCATATACACACCTTGTATAAAATCATGGATTAACTACTTTTTATATTATATCATGATGATTTTTCATCGGATAGCCTTTTTCTTGCACGGAAATATTTCATTAATTAACATTGAAATGGTATGACCAATGTGTTAGAATAAGATTCACTTCATGATAAATAAATTCTTTTCAACGGAGGAATGACAGATGTTATATGATTTAAATCTAGAAAAATTTTTTTCTTCTTACGACGAAGGAGAGAAAATCTATAAAAATTATATACAGACAGATGACGTTTCTTCTATCGATGCAAGCTATATCGAAGAACATCGCATGTTTATCCCTGGCATTTCTGGCGCGCTAGAAATGCTAGACGAAAGTATGTTCGGAGAAACGGACAATATCCTTATCGTTAAACACGCTTGCTATATGCCTCTCTTTCATCACAGTCATACGTTTTTTGAAATATTATACGTACTTTCCGGCGAATGTGAGAACTATGTAAACAACAACCGAATTCATCTTGAAACAGGCGATTTCTGTATCATGGCCCCCGGCGTCATACATGCACTCGGCGTATTCAACGACAGCATTGTTATTAATATCCTCATCCGTCGCAGTACATTCAATGAAACATTTTTTGATTTTCTTTCTGAGAAAAGTATCTTATCTGATTTTTTCTGGGGAGCCCTTTTCGAAAAAACAATAAATCCCTATACAATTTGCCATTCCTCTAACGATAAAGTTATGCATAACGCCATCGAAATGCTGATTTATGAAGGAACGGCAGGAAACGACAATTATACTCGTAAAATTAAAGAAAATATGATCCGTATCATTTTCGGCTATATGATCCGCAATCATTCGAAAGATTTTGAATTTCCCTCTGTCCTTTGCAATCATTCTGAGAAATTAAATGAGATTTTATATTATATTCAGGAAAATTATAATAGCGTAACACTTTACGAACTTGCAGAACATTTCCATTATACACCGCAGTATCTCAGCAAATTAATCAAGTCAAAAATTGGCATGGGATTTTTACAGATTTTGAATAATATCCGGATCAAAAACGCCTGCTTACTCTTAAAAAACACAGATTTGTCCATTCGGGAAATCTACACGCGTTCCGGCTTTAATAAAGCAGATGTTTTTTATAAGATGTTTAAGAAACACACCGGATCTTCTCCAAAAGAATACCGAAATCAAAACAGTTGACTTAATTCTGACGCGGGAACAAGAAATCAGTCAGTTTTTCTACTGGTAAAATTTCCTTTCCGCCGCGGATACAAAATTCTGCCAGTATCGGATGATCCGTTATTAGCCCGTCTATCGCATATGTTAAATACTTCCGCATTTCCTCTTCAGAATTGACCGTCCACGCAAAAATTGGTTTTTTCTTTCTATGCATTTCTTTTACCAAGCTTTTCGGAAGGACATCGGCTTTCATACTATAAGCATCCAATTCCGTTTTCGGATATTGTTCCATACATAAATTTGCAGAAATATATACGGTCTGTATATCAGGTTCCAACTCTTTTACTCGTTCTAACGTGTCCATATCCATAGAAGCGATGACACACTGTTCCTTCATATCATATTTTTCAACGAGCTTTAGCGTCTTTTCTTCTATATTTTCTTTATACCCACCTGCTTTTAATTCAATCATCAATTTTATTTTATTTTTAGCTGCACAAAGCATCTCTTCTAACGTAGGAATTCGCTCTCCCGCAAACGCTGAAGAAAAAAAGGAACCGGCATCCATCTTTTTAACCATTTCATAATCGGCATCACGGAGATTGAGATCAACCCCTGTGATTCTTTTAAAATTCATATCGTGCATGATAATCAGAGTACCGTCTTTCAACTGCTGTACATCGATTTCGGCCATCATAATTCCAGCCTTTATCGCCTGCCGAAGCGCGGCAATCGTATTTTCCGGTGCAAGCGCAGCACCGGCACGATGCGCGACAACTCTTACAGAAGGTTTCTTTCGAAGGAATGTTCTGCTTCTGTTTTGCAATTCGGCCGGAAAAATGAAAGAAAAAATCAGAATAGATAATATGAGAATCCGAAAAGCATGCTTTTTCTGAATCGGAACTTGTCTGAATTCTTCCGGACGAAAGTCGCCCTTATGTTTATGATATAAAACAATTACAACACTGCATAGGAAAACAGGCAGTAATGCAGCAGAGATCATTCCCCAAAAACTTTGTAGAGGCAGAAAATACAGCTGAAATTGTACGCGATAACTCTCCGGATCGCAAAACAGGCGGATCCCTTCAGCCAGAAGCAGCGTTCCTATTGCGAAAAGACTGGCAACAGATTTTTTCTCATGAGCAATCTGTTCTCTTTCCAAGAATGAGAAAATGTTTTTTCTTCAATAAAGAGCCCTGGAAATCCGAACAAATAAAACAGCAGAAACAAAGGAGTGAGTAAGAAGAAGCCAATGAAAAAAATAATTTCCAACGGACCGTCTTTCCCCATTCTTATCAGGGAAGGATAAATTGATATTTTCAAGAATCCGCTTGTAAAGAAAAGAAATGATAAAATCATTGCCAGAAGGAACAAAAAAGCCGGCAAACATTTTAAGCGAAACAACGCACAAGTTTTGACGGCAGCTTCCCTGCATAAACTCCGGAATGTAATGTTCTCCCTTTTCCACGATTTCTCACTATACAGAAAAAGTACGCTAATCTGATAATATATATATAAGCTCTCAAATAAAAAACAGATGAAATTCACAAGAACTGCGATGTAAGAATTGAAAGATTTCTGAATTAAAATACGAAATAACGGAAGAATAACAACAAAATGAATCGTCTGATAAATGATTTCAAAGCAGAATAAAACCGTCCAATTTCGTAAAATTGTATCTCCGATTATTTTTATCTCTGACTTTAGTTTTTTCACGAATCATCACACATATCCCTCTGCACAGCGAAAGAGATCTTTCTTTTCATTATTCGCAAGCACGCAACTTTTATTGCATTGATTTCCCCATTAGTAAATAATATCTCCTTATTTAAGAAAATTATGCAAAGCAGTCATTCCCCTAGAAACACCCTTTAGAATGAATAAAAAATTTATGGGATATTTTTTGTTGCCACAATCTGTGTTCCGAAAACATCGGGCAAGATAACATCCCCAATTTTAACAGGCGCATTCACCCGCGCTGCCCGGATCCGTGCCATAACTGTAAAGATCACTTCCTTCGGGATCGGCGCCGCAGTCTTTACACTGACCATGGTGTCCTCACGATTCTCAACACGTACGGTTGAAGTAACGGTACGCATGGGATGGGTACATTCGTCAATTCCATATTGATACCCTTTCAGGCAAGAATTGCCCGATACCGATAGAGCGTCACGCTCCCCCTCGACAGTGATTGTACAACCTTTCGGACAGATAATACAGGTAAGTGTTCTTTTCATGTCAATTCCTCCAATGAAACGGTGATTTCCTTTTGTATCGTTTTTAAATCCGCTGACGGAATTATGATTCTTTCCATTTCTCCTGGTGCTACTTTTAATCGAATCATGCTTGCAAGGATGGTTTCGCCCGATTTCACCGTAAAACGCACTTTCCCATACGGTTGAATAACACGCAGAAAAAGTGTGATCTCATGATCGATATCTGTATGTACACGCTGAGGCAGGACATACCGCACACCCGTTCCGGCATGTGTTAAAATCGTTTTTGCAGCCTCAGCTTGCGAACAGACAAAGGCCGCGGCACCGCAGCCGGCAAGTTCTGCCTCATCGGAAACATCGTCAACTAAATCGTGTACCTGCAAAACATTTCCGCAGGCAAAAATACCGGGATTCGATGTCTGACGGTTTTCATCTACTATGGCGCCATTTGTTACGGGATCAATCGAAATTCCCGCGGCGACAGTCAGTTCATTTTCCGGTATTAAGCCCACAGAAAGCAACAATGTGTCGCAAGGAATCTCTCTCTTGGTTTCTTCAATAATACAGCGGTTTTTATCCACCGCAGCAATTGTGACACCCTCTACTCGTTCTTTCCCGTGAATTTCGGCAACAGTATGGCTTAAGTAAAGCGGTATATTGAAATCCTCAAGGCATTGTACAATATTTCTCGTCAGTCCGCCAGAATAAGGCATGATTTCACAGACTGCCTCCACTTTTGTGCCCTCAAGCGACATACGCCTGGCCATAATAAGACCGATGTCGCCTGAGCCTAAAATCACGACGTGCTTTCCTACGGAATAGCCATCACAATTCATAAGTTTTTGTGCCGTACCTGCACTGTAAACGCCGGCAGGACGTGTGCCACAAATGTTAAGCGCACCGCGGCTGCGTTCTCTGCATCCCATTGCCAAGACAATTGCCCTGGCCTGTATTTTAAGTAATCCATTCCGGTTTCTGGCCGTTATCATATGCTCAGGAGAAACAGCCGTAACCGTCGTTTCGTGATAGACCTGAATTCCCCGCTCTGCAACTCTTTCGCTATAAACATTTGCATATTCCGGACCTGTTAACTCCCTCCCGAGCTTATGTAGGCCAAAACCGTTATGTATACACTGACGCAGGATTCCGCCTAAATTTTCTTCCCGGTCAAGAATGACAACATCCTTAACTCCACTATCATATGCGGCCACAGCCGCTGCCATTCCGGCAGGCCCTCCGCCGACGATAACGATATCATGATGCAGCATTGATTCTCCTCCTTACAGCCTTCCGTTTATCATTGTCGAGTTTCCGCCCTTTTTGGTGATCATTTCCATAGAAGTCCCGTTTTCTCTTGCTAGAAGCTTCATAACATAAGGTGCGCAAAAGCCCCCCTGGCATCTTCCCATTCCAGATCTTGTTCGGCGTTTCATCCCGTCAATATCGTGTGCCGGCGGATTCCGACGAATTGCGTCACAAATTTCGCCTTCACTTACAGTCTCACAACGACATACTATTTTACCGTATTGCGGATGTTTCTTTATATATTCATTCTTTTCATCATCATTCATTTTACGGAAAGCATGCGGATCTTCGCGTTTTCCGTTCCAGTCGTCACGCAAACAAAGTTTAAGGCCGTTTCTCCCTAATATATTAACTACCATTTTTGCGATTGAAAAGAGGTTATTACCTGACGGAAAGAAATCGTGGGAACACTCTTCGCAGCAAGCCGCAGAACAGTTTCCATTCCGGACGGTGTTGTCTGCTTTTCATCAGGTGCAGCAACTGCGTTTGCAGTAGGCCCTGTCAGCAGATTTCCATCAACCGTAGGCGTCACCAATATCCCCTTGCCTTCTTTGGTCGGAACCTGGAAAATGGTGTGAGAAACACGCGTGCCTTCCGTCTTATCAAGCAGCATATATTCACCTGCACGCGGAATAATCTCAAAGAACTTATCGTCTGCCATTTCGGCAATTTTATCTGAATAAGCACCTGCGCAGTTTACAAGATACTTTCCTGTGACAAAGGTGCCATTTTTCGCCTTAACTGTAAACAAACCGTCTTTCTTTTTAATTTCAGTCACTTCAAAATTGCATTTAAGTGTGACGCCGTTATCCATCGCGTTGCCCACTGCGGCGATTGTAAGCTCGTAAGGACATATGATACCCGCGGAGGGAACAAAAAGAACTCCCGTTATTTCCGGGGAAAGATTTGGCTCCAAAGCCCGCGCCTCCTCGCCCGATAGAATCGCCATCCCAGCGACACCGTTTTCTAACCCACGCTGATAAAGTTTTTCGAGTACTCTTTCCTCCTCCTTTCCAAACGCCGCAACCATGGAACCGTTATTAAGAACCGGTACATTTAGCTGCTTTGCAGCCTCATAGAGAAGCGGTACCCCCGCGATATTAAGCCGTGCCTTCTGTGTACCGGGCACAGGGTCATACCCACCGTGAATGATCCCGCTGTTCGCCTTGGATGCGCCGCATGAAACATCGTTTTCCTTTTCAAGTAGACAAATATCAAGCCGGTACTTTGACAGCTCCCGAGCGAGCATTCCTCCCGTTACACCTGCTCCTACGATCAACACATCATAAATCATCGTCTCATCCCCACTTAAAATATAATAAAAAACGGAAAACAAAGACACCTGTTTTGTGTCTCTATTTCCCGTTTCTCCCATTCTCTACGGTTCTATTCCTTATAATCTATTAAACATACCAAAGCTTCTGATTTCCTGTTGAGACAGCAATCGCACCTTGACGGATCGCATCGGTAACTTCATTTTTTGTTTCGATCAATCCACCTGCGATCACTGGAATTGTTCCCATGGAAAATCGTTTTATAATTTTGCCAATCACTCCGGGCATGATTTCGATCATATCTGGTTTAGATAAGTCAATCGATTCATTCATACTGCCAATTCCCTGTGAATCAAGTGCAAAAAACCGCTGGATTGTAAACAATCCGGCCTCTTTTGCATAGCGAATCATCTGTCCGCGCGTACTAATAATACCATCTGCCCCGCATCCGGCTAAAAAGTCGATTCCCGTTCGATCTCTGCCGATTCCTTCCGCCAAATCCATATGGATCAAGATCCGCTTGCCTTTCATGTGAGCATTCTTGATATGATCAGCGACTGTCATAAGATTGGCCTTTAAGCAAAAAAGGATCTCTGGTGGCGACTTCAGAGCCGCTTCCCACGACGGTTGATCATGTATTGCGGCAATCACAGGGCTGCGCTCCAGACAATCGTTCATTTCAGATATTTTCATGATCATCCTCCAAAAAAAAACGCAAAAAGCCCTTGGCAAATCCAAATGCTTTTTGCATCTCCAATAATCTCACAGCGTTTGTAACTATACAACAGAAAAAAACAAATGTCAAGGATCGAAAGATCTCATAGATCCGTCCTCGATCCCGATCGAAAATTCTCCAGTCTAAAAAGAGCCGACACCTTTTTATATTGGCTTATCTGATACCATATTTTTCGATGATATAGTCCATATCCTTATCTCTTCTGCAGGAAGCAAGCTTTATCGCATATGCAACGTTCAATAGCCGGAAGAATGCATCGTGTAGGAACGTGTGTTCAGGCCCGGAAGATTGTAAACTCTCGCTTTCATAGGTATTTATCATCCTCATAGAGTTTTAATAAAATCCTCCAAAATGTTTGAAAACTAAGGATTTATCGCAATGTGTCCGCCTGATCCCTTTCTACGATTTCACTTGCGTTTCTGCTTTTCTCTCCACCACATAAGAGCAAAAAAAGCCGATAGGCGTTTTCGGACAGCAGCATTTGTAACTTTTCTTTGAAACCTATTGACATAAGTACGAAATCATACTATAATCTATTATCCAAGTACGATTTCATACTTTTGGAGGTGTAAAATGGAAAAGAGGATTTGTAGCAAAATCCACCGTATCAACTATCTTAACGCCGAGTTAAACGCTCTCTATCATCATGCGTCTTTGAAATTAGGCCTTACGGATAGCGCTGCAATGGTGCTTTATACCATTTATGACAACGGAGAGAATTGTCTGCTCAGTGATATTTATAAGCAATCTGGTGTAAGCAAGCAGACTGTTAATTCTGCCATACGCAAGTTAGAAAAAGAACGCATTATTTATTTGGAGCAACACTCCGGCAGGACGAAAAAAGTTGTTCTTACCGATACCGGAAAAGAATATGTGCAAAAGACAGTAGCCAGATTATTTGATGCGGAAGCCGCCGCTTTTGCGTCTTGGACAGAGGAAGAAATCAATGCTCATATCGGATTCATGGAAAAGTATATAGATTCGTTTCGTGAGCAAATCGAGGAACTGTAACAGTACGGCATATCATATCTGCCGCAGACAAATCATAAGGAAATGATCCAAAAGATAAGGTAGATTGACAAAGCGCGTGCGCAGACAAGAGGGTTATTGGCTTCCTCTGCATGGGGACAGCGCGACGCATATCATTTGATTATAAATACAAGCGATTGGAACATTAAAGATTTAACACCGGCTGTTTCCGATTTTGCGGCGCGGTGGTTTGGGGAATAATTATGAGGATTCAACTTTCAGATCATTTTACTTACGGTAAACTGATACGCTTTACCATACCGTCTATTGCTATGATGATATTTACCTCTATTTATGGCGTGGTTGACGGTTTCTTTATATCAAACTTTGCAGGCAAAACGCCTTTTTCGGCGGTTAATCTTATCATGCCGTTTTTGATGATTGTAGCAACTGTCGGCTTTATGTTTGGAACGGGCGGTACAGCTATCGTTGCAAAAACCTTTGGCGAAGGCAACAAGGAAAAAGCAAACAAATATTTCTCACTTTTTGTTTATGTCGCATTTGCTTTGGGCGTGATTTTTGCAATATTGGGCATTGTTTTTATTCGCCCAATATCTGCTTTGCTCGGTGCGGAGGGAGAGCTGCTCAAAAACTGCGTCGTTTATGCCCGGATTATTCTTGCCGCTTTGCCGTTTTATGTGTTGCAACTTTTATTTCAAAGCTTCTTTGCGGCCGCTGAAAAACCGCAGCTTGGCCTTGCGGTAACAGTTTCGGCGGGTGTTACAAACATAGTTCTTGACGCTGTACTTGTCATTCTTTTGCCGCAGGAATACAAGCTTGCAGGCGCGGCGATTGCTACAGCAATGAGCCAGTTCGTTGGTGGTGTCATTCCACTTTTCTACTTCTTCCGAAAAAATAACAGTATTTTGCGGCTTGGGAAAACAACTTTTGACGGAAAGGCAATCCTAAAAGCCTGCACAAATGGTTCCTCAGAGTTTATGAGCAATGTTTCTATGAGCATTGTGGGAATGCTTTATAACATCCAGCTTCTAAAATATGCTGAAGAAAACGGCGTTGCCGCTTACGGTGTCATGATGTATGTGAGTATGATTTTTTCCGCAGCTTTCATTGGATATTCCATTGGCGTGGCTCCTGTCATCAGCTACCACAACGGTGCGCAAAATCATAAGGAGTCAAAAGGACTGCTTCGCCAAAGTTTGACTATGATTGGTTTTTTCGGTATTGGCATGGTTGTCGTGGCAGAATTGGCGGCACTGCCTTTGGCAAAAATCTTCGTTGGATATGATGCAGAACTTATGACACTGACTGTATCGGGATTCAAAATATTTGCTCTTTCTTTCGTATTTATGGGCTTTGCCATTTTCAGCTCGGGCTTCTTTACCGCACTCAATGACGGTTTGACTTCCGCATTGATTTCTTTCTTGCGGACATTGGTATTTCAAATAGCCGCCGTTCTGCTCCTGCCGTTGATTTGGGAGATTAACGGTGTTTGGATTTCTATTGTAGTTGCGGAAGTTATGGCGGTTGCAATCTCTGCGGTATTTCTTGTTGTAAAACGAAAGAAATATCATTATTGAGAATGCAGTTTAGCAAAAAGGAAGTAGTGAAGTGTAGGAAAATGGCTTTTATGCCCCGTTTGTAGCAGTAAGAAAAGGCTAAAAATCCGAGAAGATACAGAGTTAAAAAACTTTTCTCTGTTTTGCCCGAAATGCAAGCAGGAAACCTAATCTCTATATGTACGCCGCCGTGTATGGGTAACACCATAGCGGCGATTTTTCTTCGCCGATCGGCTGTCTCTGTCAAAAAATTTCTTTCGCGCTTTCTGCTGTCTGCCCTGCTCCTGCAACTGTCTGAGCCTGTTTCTGACGCTCCCCCTTTCGGGCAGTATAGCGGATCATTCTTTAAGACCGTATCCGTTCTTATTTTATCACGGGTTTTGTTGCCGCAAACGGGGCATAGTATCCATTGTGTATTCATATCTATCATACCTGACATATTATTTGTGATTTACTTTTATATCCTGCCAGTTGGCGTTTGCGAGAATTTCTGCATTTTCTGCTGCTGTATCGCCTTTCAGCCAATACATAAACAAAGCGGTCATATATCCGTCAGCATGAACCCGTCTTGCGATTACTTTATCCACACCATCAGGAATAGCATTGTAGCACTCGTCCAACCACCACATAGGATAGATGCTTTGTGTGCTGCCTTCCGTAAGCTTCCCAACGGGATACTCATCGACATTGCCCGCATCAAAGTCCTTTGTTCCTGCTACCATAAAACAAGGAATGTTGATTTTAGAAGGATTGCAGCTCCATCCGCCGTCCGATTGATTCATTTCATCTGCGTGATATCTCGAAGTGTTGCTTGCTTTCCAAATCACTTGATACATATTTCCATTGGGCTTGCTCTGTTACGGCGTTCATTGCGCCCACACCGCCTTGCGAGTGTCCTGCGATACCGAAATATCTTCATCGCTTCATTATACGCAGGAGTACCGAATAGATCGGTGGTAATTTCTTTTCCAGCCATAATTTCAAACAATCCCGCTGCTGCCTCATTGGTTTCAGTAGTATTCTGATCAAAACCGTAATTATCCCAATCTTCAGGATAGAAGCAGTAGGGAGCAACAGCACCAAGCACCATTCTTACAGGAACAGGAGATATATCTGCATCACGGTACGCAGAGAGCATTGCCAAACAGGGATCTGCTGAACCGCCGGAAACCGGCATTTCATCAATGTGATAACCAAGTTTTTCCGCGTCGGCAATCACAAGGGTATACTCTCTCTAATTTCTATTGATTGTGTATAAACGCTTGTAAGATACGGCAAATAGTAATCGACTTGCAGTTCGTACCAAAGATTGAGGGAAGCAGAAACGCAAGTGGAATCGTAGAAAGGGATCAGGCGGACACATTGCGATAAATCCTTTATTTTCAAGCGTTTTTGAGAATTTTCTTAACGCCCTATGAGAGGAGTAACCACTTATAAAATTGTGGTTTTCAAATTCACATTTGACTACACCCTCGGCGGTCCATTTGTCCTTCTGTTTCATCCCCGATTTTCAGCGTCATAGGTTCTCTGGAAAGATATCTTTGCCGTCATCTCCGCTTTAACGGTTTACTCCCAAAGACGATATTTTCTTACGGATATTGTAAAATACGAAGAAGCAAAATACTGCGGCAAGTGGCAGGATTGTGTTATTATTCATATCCATAAATATCATAATCCTCAAAAAATACAATGACTTTTTGTGAATTTTTTATTTTGGCACCTTTTGCGATAAATAAGAGATGTATTATAATATAATTTGTCAGAAAGGAAAAGTCGCAAATGTTAAAATCAGCCAATCTGGCTGAAACGCGAAATGATTTTTCCATTCAGGCAAAAATTTTGAAAATTCAAATAGGAACATCTCTAATAAAGAGTATTTGAATGATACAACAGCGGGAAACATTAGCGCAAAGCGACAGTATATTAGGAGTCGTCGCTAGAACTTATGCCAGCGAAAGATGTTAATAGAGACAATTTATTTGTTCCGATGAAAGGTTCGGGGATTATAAAAATATGAAACGTATTTTGCAGGACGATTTGGTTTACGAGATTTTATCTGTGGTGGAAGAAATCCCCGTGGGAACGGTTGCTACATACGGACAAATTGCACGCCTAATCGGTCGAGACAGAAATGCAAGGCTTGTGGGAAAAGTCCTCAGTATGGCACAGTATTACGGGAATTACCCTTGTCATAGAGTCGTTAATCACACAGGCAGACTTGTACCCGGTTGGATGGAACAAGGTGATTTGCTGCGCAATGAGGGTGTTCCTATGAAAAATGAAAATCACGTTGATCTGAAACATTGTCAGTGGGATTGTTAAACAGCACAATATAACGTTCAACGTCAATGTAAAATAATATTTTGCTGTTTCCCATGATACAGCGAACGATGGAAAGCTTTCAGTATAAAAAGTGAGGAATACAATATGATTTATATAACCCGTTATGTGTCCCCTATTGGACGTATTTTACTTGCTGAAAAAGATGGTGCACTCGTCGGACTTTGGATTGAAGGACAAAAATACTTTCTCGGTTCATTCCATGAAGAAATGAAAGAAAAGGAGAATGCTTTGATTTTCAGAGAAACAAAACGATGGCTTGACCGCTACTTTGAGGGAGAAAAACCGAGTATCAACGAACTTAGCATAGCACCTATCGGCAGTGATTTTCGTAAGGCAGTTTGGCAAATTCTTTGCGAAATCCCCTATGCAACAACAATAACTTACGGTGAAATTGCAGAAAAATTTGCTCTACGCAGCGGACTCGCTAAAATGTCGGCGCAAGCGGTGGGCGGAGCAGTCGGTCACAATCCGATTTCTATCATTATTCCCTGCCACAGAGTTGTAGGAGCAAACGGCAGTCTGACCGGTTATGCCGGAGGGGTAGATAAAAAGTTAGAATTACTAAAATTTGAAGGGGTTGATACATCGCGCCTATTTATTCCAAAAAAAGGCACGGCATTATAATTGTTTTGAACAGAACAAAAACGTCTATAAAAATACATGCTAGAAAAGATTTTATGCACACCTTTTAATCTGGAATGATTTTAGACACCCGTATGTCAAGCCCACGACAAAAAAATTATAACTTTTTTTGAAGTTTTTCGGGCAGCTTCATAGCTGCCCATAGCTGTTTCAAATGGGTGTTCACGGTTATACTTCCTTTTCGGATTCCTTAGTTTCTAAGAAATCCTGTGTTGCATATTCAATCTCAATCCGATCTCCTGGAAAGACGTAAACTTTGTTGATAAGCCGGTCAATCAGAGCTTTTGTCAGCATGTTGGCGTTTCCGACTTCCTGCACAATTTCCTGTTGTTTCAGCTTAATCTCATAATCACTTTTTATCCGCTTTGTCTGTGCAGTGATGACAGCATGAACATTTTTGGCTTGTACCAGTTCCGTGTCATAAACCGCTTTTCGTGTTCGATAGGTTTCCAAATCAATCTCTCCGAGTGCATACTGCTCATAAAGATGCCGCTTGCTGTCTTGAATAGAACGGAGTTTTTCTTCATGTTCGGCCTGCTGGACTGTCTGCAAATCCAATTTATCCTTATTGCTATCAATTCCCAATGCCGGACACATTTGAGCCCGAATTGTTTCAAATACAACCTGCTCCAGATCTGCCATCTTTATGCGCACACCATGACAAGGAAGCGTTTCAGCCACCTCGGAATGACGGCAATAAAACCACGCATCATTTCGTAGAGCCATTGCATGATCGCAGCATCCACAGAATACCTTACCACGGAGCAGATAATCACGCGGCTTTTTATTTGACAGAGAGAAACGTTTAATAGAAGCATTGGCTTTCTCAAATAAATCCACACTTACAATAGCCGGATGATGGTTCGGTATTTTGAACCACTCACTTTCATCCTTTAACTGTGTATGTCGGCTGCCAATCTCTTTTACCTTTCTCTTGCCAATTACATAGGTACCGATATATCTTTGATCTTCTAAAATACGCAGGACCGTTGATGTACTCCAAACGCCGTTTGTTCGGGAAACATTGTAATAGTCCTTGCCTTTAAGTTTGCGATATTCCCCAGGGGTGGGGATATTCATGGCATACAGTTTTCTTGTGATCTCGGCTGCGGTGTTGCCTTCAGACGCCCATTGAAATATCATCTGCACATTCGGGGCAACATCCTCGTCCGGTTCCATACGTCCGTCTGCACTCTTGCGATAGCCGTAAGGACAGATGACACTCTGATATTCCCCACGACGCATCTTCGCGTATTTTGCACTTTTGGTTTTCATGGACATATCTCGGCTATAACACTCGCTAATAAGATACTTGAAAGCAATATCAATCCCTCCGGTATCACCTTTGAAATTAGCTGTGTCAAAATCATCACTGACGGAAATAAAACGGGTGTGGTAAAGAGGAAATACCCGCTCAATAAAATAGCCGGTTTCAATGCTGTTACGTCCAAATCGGGAAAGGTCTTTTACAATAATACAGTTGATCTTTCCGGCCTGAACCATTGTTAAAAGTTCCTGCACCGCCGGACGCTCAAAGTTTGTCCCTGTATGACCGTTGTCAATAAATTCCAAAATCTCACTATTATCCCATTCCGGCAGAGACATAGCTTTTTCACGAAGAATCAGTTTTTGATTTGGTATGCTCAAACTTTCGGTTTTGAAATCTTCCACAGAAAGACGGATATAAAGGGCAATCACATAGTTGCGCACGGTTCCACCGCCTTTCCCTGAAATTCATTTTTGAAACGGAAGGTTACATGAATATTCCGCTCGTGGTCGATCTCAATTCGTTCAATGAGCCGTTCAATCAGTTCTGCAGTCAGCACATGATCCTGTGCCAGTGTTTTTGCATCCTTTTCCATTGCACGGTATCGGGCAAGCTGGTTGTCCAGGGAGTCCATAGATTTTTCAAATACTTCAATCTCACCAGACAGAGCATTGATAGCATATTCATAATCCGCCTTCAATTCAAAGTATTCATCATTTGTCAAAATACCCTGCACAAAATTTTCATATAGACCACGGATCAGCCGGCGTGTTTTTTCAATTTCCTGCCGTTTGGCCGACATCTGAATTTTCAGCTTATCTTTTTCCTGTTTTTGTCTTGCCTCCAACTGAAAGAGAGGCAGCGACATTGGCAATAATCAGATTATCTTCTCCAGCCTTGACCTGCTGATGATCTACAATCTTTGTTTTTCCTTGCACCAGATCGCCTGTATAGACTTCGCTTTCTAAAATTTTCATCACTGTACGGGTCTGCCATTTGCCGCTTCCAATCAGGCCCGGACTGGTAATCTCGCCAGTGGCCTTTTTATAATGGCTCGGTGCCGGAATCCCCATCTCATTTAGATTGCGGACAATCCGGTTCAGAGACACATGCTCATGTGCCCATTCAAAAATCTGTTTTACCACAGGGGCAGTATTTTCATCAATCAGAAGTTTATGGCAATTATCAGGATCTTTCCTGTAACCATAAGGTGCCCGTGCACCAATATAGTCGCCATCTTTCATAGCCTGCCGCGCTTGTGCTTTGATTTTTCGTCCAATGTCCAGAGCATAGGCTTCATTGATCATATTTTTCAAAGGCAGCATGATACCGCCATGAAGATTTCCGGAATCCGCTGTATCAAACTGATCCGTAACAGCAATGAAGCGAACATTATGAGCATGGAAATACTGTTCGATATAATAACCTGTGTCAATAGAATTTCGCCCTAATCGGGAAAGATCCTTAACAATCACACAGTTAATGTGGCCTGCTTCAATATCAGATAGCATTTGCTGAAATCCAGGGCGGTGAAAATTTGTCCCTGTCGCTCCGTTGTCGATATAGGTATCATACACAACAAAGTCCGGTTTATCTGAAAGAAAGTCATTCAGTACCAGCTTTTGATTTTCTACTGAGCAGCCCCGCTTTTTGTTATCCTCCACAGAAAGACGGATATACAGAGCCACATGTACATATAAAGATGGTGTCGGCATAGGTGCCGCCGTCTGTTTTCTGCTTTTTCTTGCCATTTAGCCCACCATCCTTTCTTCATTTTTTGTAGCAATCTGTTCCGCCAAAGAGATTGCTTTCTGATATTCATCCTGGTAATTAAATTCAATATGCAGTTCATCTTTACCCATTACCCGTATGCTTCGGATAAGCTGCATGACTGCCCGGCGGTCAATATCCTCCATAGTAGAAAATTTCATAAAATGGTTGATCCAACGGTTTCGTTCACTTCGGTTTTCCAATACATCTGTAAGTTTATCGTTCCATTCAGCGATTGCTTTTTGGAACAGTTCAATATCTGCATTGTATTTTCGCTTGTAAGAGAGAAATTCTTCTTTTGTTAAAATTCCGCTCACCAGATTTTCATAGAGTTTTGCCTTAAAGCCCTCGGTCTGTGCCACACGCTTTTCATTTACTCTGATCTGTGCGGCATATTCCTGCGCCAATTCCCGGTTGATCCGTTCTTGACTGATACTGGACAGCAGGGCATCCAGAGAAGCAACATTTTCAATATGTCCTTTCAAACTGTCCTGTACACATTCAATCAGATCCGACTCTTTCAGCATGACCGACGATGTGCAGCCATTCTTTTTGCCGGTCGGGCAGTAATAATAGTGATACTCTTTATCTTTATAGCGGTTCGTCTTGCGGGTCATACGGCAGCCACAGCAGCCGCAGATTAAAATACCGGAAAACAGGTAAACCTTATCCGATTTGGGAGAAGTCCTTGTGTCAATCCTGCGGAGCCGTTGCACCAGATCAAAATCGTGCTTTTGTATGATCGCTTCATGGGTTCCCTCCACACGAATCCATTCCGAAGAAGGTTTGTCCTCACGCTCTTTTAATTTGAAATGGGGCGTTGTCTGTTTGCCCTGAACCAGTGTTCCGGTGTAAGTTTCATCCTGCAAAATGCGTATGATTGTAGTTGCAGACCATTTGCAATCCTTTCGGTCTGTATAGCCACCTTTTGCATGAGGCATTCCGTGATTGCGCTTATACGCTAAAGGCGAAAGAATTCCTAATCGGTTCAGTTCATCCGCTATATGGGAAGCGCTGAATCCCTCCAGCCGTTTTCTGAAAATATCCCTCACAACATTAGCAGCATATTCGTCTACTTCCAGGCTCTTGTGTTTATCGCCGACTTTCACATAACCATAGATGGTAAAAGCACCTACAAAATCCCCGCTGCGCCGTTTTACTTCCAGGGCGCTCCGTGTCTTAACGGAAATATCCCGACAGTAAGCCTCATTCATAATGTTTTTGACAGAAACCGTGAGATCATCGGCAGCGTCATTTTCCGTGTCCACATTATCGTTAATTGCGATAAAACGCACTCCATAGGCTGGAAATACTCTGCGCATATAACGGCCTGTTTCTATGTACTCACGACCTAAGCGGGAGAGGTCTTTGACAATCACGCAGTTAGCTTCGCCTTGTTCGATCATCCGCATCATTTCCTGAAATGCCGGGCGATCAAACAAAACACCACTATAACCATCGTCAATTTTTTCTGCCACAACCTCAATTTCCGGGTGTCGGGCTATGTAGTCATCGATCAGGCGCCGCTGGTTAGCAACGCTGTCACTTTCTACTGTTTTATCATCCGTATAAGAAAGACGGATGTACTTAATCGCTTTGTAAACCTGCATAAAAAAACACTCCTTTCGTTGCACAGAAAAATCCCCGCAATTCAAGAAGTGTGGTTATTCCATATTCAATTCCTTTTCCGATTCTTATTCTACCATGCTTTTACGGAAAAGTCAGCCCCTTTCTTAAAATTGCAGCTATCGCAAAATACCCTTGATACATTCTTCCAGAGTAGCACCTTCAGCAGAAAAACTGGCTTGTACAGTAAAACGTCCACACTTAAAATGGTATGGATTTTTGATTTGCTGAACAAATTCTGCAATCCGTTCATCACGGGAAAGTTCTTTGTTGACAGAGACATCCCGAATGTCTACCAGCGTACCCACTTCACTGACAATGGTGTTCAATTCCATAGTATCAACTCCCTTCTGAAAACTGTGTTATCAAAACCACATGAATAGGTCGGATCTATGGTTATTACACACATAAATCCGGCCCATTATATCTGATTTCGATTTTACTGCCGTATTTGCCACGCACCCCGGCAAGTCCTTCTGTTATAAGGACGGGGCTGTTACAGGCTGCGGATAGCGTCACCGCATCATAGTCCCGCATACGCCGCCGCTTTGCCAGAGCAAGCAAACGCCGTAGGAGCTCTCCCCAAGTCTTTAGGAAGCCGTGAAGAAGTACCATTATGATCTGTGTCGTTATCGCGTCCGGCTTGCCATAGCCGGTTTCGTAGGTTGCGTTTATCGCTCGGACAGCCTGGATTCATCACCTCCTTAGGCCGCCTGTCACCGCGCCGCCCCATCTGCCGCTCGGAACACAGAATGAAGTACCTGTAACAGCGTATATTCGGTTGTCAAGGAACAAGCAAGGGGCATGGCAGACAAATTGATATTGCAGTTGGGGTGGGAGGATGTATATGCTTCCTTACCACACCCGTCCGGCTTGTCCCGCCGAATATGTCCCTCTACTATTCAGTACATTTTTAGGGGCAAAGTTGCCGTCTGTTATAAAATTTCTTTGAAATATTTTTCCAGACTACGCAATCCGGCTTCGATAGAACGGGTGATCCGGCTTTTGTGTGTTCCTTCCGCTTTGGCAATATCTGCTTTGCTCATGCCAAGAAAAAAGTGTGCATAGATCCGTTGGCGCTGCTTTACCGGAAGTTTGGAAAGACCTTTATAAATCAACTCCGTCATTTGACGCTGTTCCCAAATTTCTGCCGGATTAAGAGGTTTTTGCAATATCTCACGCTCAATACCTTCGTCTCGATCCAGAGAGTAAAATGCTTTATAGCGGTATGTACGAATCCGGTAGGCTTCTTCCAACAACATATATTCCCGAAGCAATAAAGCAACTTCATCCGGCACCTCAACGATCATGTCCTGTGTATAATACGGGTAATAATCCCGAAGATTGATTTTCTTCATAATAATTTCCTCCAATTTCGATATTTGAGTTGATAGCAAAAAATCGAAATCAGAGGGTGGACCGCGGCAACGATAGGGTCTT
>PPYF01349513.1_pt1 | contig 28849 bp, 16 predicted proteins | sample 1559871 | NCBI WGS metagenome assembly PPYF01 (sample SAMN08240021, study PRJNA423297) | Human gut metagenome, whole genome shotgun sequencing project.
ATTGGAGGCGGGCAAGTTCGTGCAGCAGGTCGAGGGACGATTTACAGGATTGAACAGTAAGACCGTGCAGCAGGTCGATAAACTCTTCATAAGACGCATGAAAGGCTGTACACTCCGAATCCGACAATCGACGGTTAAGCAGTGTGTCAAGCATTCTGATAAACGGAACTTTTTCTAGTTTTTTCATCGTTCGGATCTATAGGTTGTTGGGTTGGTTTTCACATGCAAAGATGGGAGTTTCCTAACACTGAATCGCATGGATGGATATACATATGTATAAAAAATGAGAGTAAATTTACTCATTGTCTTCTTCGTTCAGCGTATGGAGCATTATCTCCACGAATTTTGAACGATCCCTTTTTCGATCAAGAACACGACGCTTGATATCGCTTGGTTCTCCAAGTTTTACATGCAAGAATTGTTCAAATTCCCGGATGACCGTATTGAACGGAGCTGCTCGTCCATTTACAAGGACAAGCGGATTCGGATTCATAAGGTCAAAGGTGCACAGTATTTCCGATAGATCAATTGCATGATATTGTTTTGACCAATAGAGTGACGATTTAGGGACTGGGTCGGATATGAAAAGTCGCGGATGTTCGAGGCGGTAATATAATAATTCTTTTTCCAGCCGGATAAACTCAAGAGCTTTGAGGATAAATCGGGATACATATGGCGGAGGTGGCACGGAAAGTTCAGGAAGTCGGAATAGTAAGGATTGGAACTGAATTTGGGTATAATTTAATGTATGCAATACTGATAAATATTCCGTATTGTTGCAAATAATTGTAATTTCGTTGGCAAATTCAAAAAAGTAGGTTTGCAACCTTTTTTCAGAAGTAGCTTTGCGATTTAGTGATTTTAAGATGGCTCGGTACAACGATGTATGTAACAATTTATCCATCTGTATTTGTTTTTATTGCGATGAATTGTAATGAAATAGCATGTGCTTTTTTGCTAGGTGAAGAATTTTCAATCATTATTTATTGGCTATTTGTAGAGAACGGGAACAATTACAGAGAAGTGAACATAAGAATTTACAGTATATAATCTTGTGCCTATAATGGAGCAAGTGCTAATCCTAACGAGTGAGGCCTTATATTTGTACTTACAGATTTCTCATGACCTATTTTGCATCATCCATTATCCCGCCATTATTTTTTTCGGATAATACATTTGTATTAAAATATCTATAAATGATATGTTTTTAACAGAATTAGGGTGCTTTATAATTAAACAAACATAGTTCTTGTGCATATCCAAGGGTTTATATGGAATCTGTGATATCCTATTATTCATGTTAATATGGCTGGTTGTGTGGATCAGTTAAAGCAAAAGGGAAAAATGCTAGAGATTCACAATTTTTTAGATTAATAAAAACCTTCCTCAGACATATAAAGTTCCGACATTATTGAGAGCAAAAATTGAGTCCTCAATAAATTGAGTTTTGAGAACTTAGTGCAATTTAATAGAGCTTTTTACGTAAATGCTATTCGGACTTGGTTGAATAAATTCTCTAGTCAACTTCCGGTTTGTTCTTAACCAATACTTATGATAGAATTGTCAAACTTATATGTTGTTCTATACTATAGTTATACCAACACAGCCTCTTCTTTATTAGCATATCTTTTATCATAATGGCAAAACGCAACTATAATTTACCAATAGTTGCGTTTATTCGAATGTTTATATTTCTACCGAAATCATTAAATTTGAACTTGCAAATCCTCCTATTAATTTCAAAAAAGTATTGGCTTATCAAGGAGATTTGGCTCTATTTTTCTTACTCCGTTTCACCCGCAACATAGATTTTTGTTATTTAAAGTAAAACCCCATTGACGGAAATTTTCTTCGACGCGGAATCGTGGATCTCGGGAGCCACCGCTGCGAGGATCAGCAGTTGGTTGATTGTTTGTGAGCCTTTGAAATGACCCTTAATATTGAGATAGTGCCTTCGTTTCAGGCGATTTCTTTGAGCATCCACGCCGGGTTGCTGTAATAAGAGAACGAGTTGCCGAGGCAGAGCACCTTTTTCGTGTTGCCCGGGATCGCCGTGCCGAGGTTCTGGACATAGGAGCCTGAGAACCCATAGGGCGGCAGCAGGCTCACCGAACTGCTCGCCGAGATGTTCTGCGTGCCTCCCGCGCAGGTGTAACGTCCCACGGCGCAGTAGCGGATGCACCGCACCCTCGACGGGATCGGTGAAACGGATGGTTTGCATGATACTGGCGTGCTGATAGTTGGCTCCTGTGGCCATGTCCGAGCACTTGTAGGAATAACGGATCGAGGGGGCCGCGGGTGCGGTGAGCAGGTCCTCTTCGACGCTCTTCCAGACACTTCTGTCGAGATACTCCACGATGAAGTATTTGGGCGAATTGGTTTCGCCGGCCATCGTGGCGTCGAACTCCACGGCCGTGCCGGCTTCGAGCCGCTTTACGGGCAGCGTATAGAGCCAGTAGTCTCCCTCGACCATCGTCGAGACGGTGGGTTTGTAGGAGCTGACCGTGCGGGTGAACTCCCGTCCGGCATTGGCGTCGTCACGCACGACGGAGATGTAACCCGAGCTGCCCAAAGTCGACGGAAGCATGTTCGAAGCGCTCCACGAGGAGTTGTACTGTCCGACGGTCGAGGCCGAGAAGATCCACTGGCAGGGGAAGGCCGGGCCCGCCGCTTCCTGCGTGACCGAAACGGTCGCCGTCTGCGTCTGATCCGTGGAGGAGAAGGTGACCGTCGCGGGACGCGGCTCGGTTTGGGGGTTCACGTCGGCCGTGATGCGGATTTGCTGGACGTAAGGGCTTTTCGTGCCCGCTGTGAGCGGCATGTCGTTCAGGTCGGTGATTTTCACCCATTCGTTGCCGCTCGTGCTTACGGTCCAGTCGTAGTCGGCAGCCGAGAGACTCATAATGGTAGAACCTATACGGATCATAAATTCAGGGGCTGCAAAGGAGTTTGTAACTCTGTTGAGCCAATCCTTGCATTGATAGATGACCAGTATTTTTCCTGAAGAAGGATTGTAAATTTTCGAGATGACCAATTCGGGCCGTTTTTTAGGAATAAGAACGGAACGAGAATAAGATATTTGTAACAACAGCAATCCTAAAAGAAGAATAAGTAGTTTTTTCATGAATCGTTCGGTTGATGTCAAAATATGAGAAATATGAGAAAAATCGTGTATTCGCATGGATATACACGATTTTCTGCTGGAATCAACTCTGTATTTATCAGTTTATAGATCTCCAGTGAGATGTTTAATTGTCTGTGTTTCCGTCAAAACGTTCTTGCCTGTGGAGTAGCAGATGATCTGCGTCGATCTCGTTTGCGATCCCTCAGTTTTTGTCTGTTTCGTCATTGTAATTGATCAACTCGATCGTGATTGATGCAACAAATAAGCCCCCCGTTTACCATTTTAGTGGTGAGAATCTTGTTTTCCATTGCTCCCACACTTCGATACTCGCCCCCTCATCCCATAAGCGTATCAACGTACTGCGGTATGCTTATGTTGATATGTCCTTGTTCGTTCTCGCTGATTCCACAGTTAGTTGTGCAGGCCTTTGCAGAATAAACTCTCCAGCAACCCCTTCTCTTGAAAATCAATGCCATCTGTGGATTCGCAGTACATGATGTAACTGTTTTCGGTCATTCTGTCAGCAGTGTGTATGGCGTAGAATTTCCCAATGTCAAGACGATATTTGACATTGCAGTGATCCGCACCAGATATCTAGCCTTTATAGATAACAGTGCCTCGTTGATTTAGGTGTGCTGGCCAATGGGGATCGTCAGTCAATACAGTAGCTAAACGAGTACTGACCTCTTTATCGTTCCATGAATAGTTGATATAAACCGTATTGTCAAGGACAACCATACTTGGTTCGCCGACACCAAATTTTTTGGGGTTTCCAGTGTATGTTCGATTGGCATTGGGTTATTACCACCCCAACTGCTACCGTTCCATTTTTCCCATGGGCCATTGGGATTTTTGCTGCGCATCATGTAAAGATGATTGTTTACGAAGTATCTTTTGTCGAGGTATAGCCTAAATAATAATAGTTACCCCATTGAGCTACTCCCGGATCATAACAGGAGAGTGCGTCACGGCTGTAGTCTGTCGGTTTAAGCATTATTTCTTCTGCGGACCAAGTCTTTTCGCCGTCTCCTGAACGCTGATAAGTAATTTGGTAACGGTATGGAGCACCTGATGCCTGTGTGTAATAGATTCGGGAACAAAACAGTCCCTCTATCTCATTTCCGTCAACATAGGAAACGGCTGAGTTGGACGATTCGGAACTTGTTGCCTTCCAGATTCCGGCGTTCGTAGTTCTTTCCGTCAAGGTCCACATGTATTTTCCCCCGCAGGTATTTTCGTCGAGCCATCAGCTGCTTTGTCTGCGAAGATCTGGAGCCTTGAATTGTCGCCGTAGCTGGTAAAGTGGCGGGAATTTACAGGCGTGGATGCCAAAGTTGTTGTGTAATCCGTATCCCATTTGTAGAGAGTCAGTGTCATGCTTTTGGTGGAACTAGACCAATTGGGACAGTAGATGCCGATGGATACGCACTCTTGCTGGAGTTCGAAAGATTTTGCGAAAACACTACTCCCCAGTTGGTACATAGTATTCCCGGAAGCTTTGTACATCATATCCCCCTCTCCGTTGTGGAAATCTCCCGGTGCCGCGAACCATGCGTTGATCGAACTATTTGCATTGATGATGATCGAGGAACCGTAGCGGTAACCCTCTCCGGTGAATATATCCCATCCTTCCTGGGCAGAGGGACCACCTGCGGACCAGACAGTGTTCTTCTCGTCATCAGTACATGCTCCTAGAACGAGGCTCATTAAAGAAAACGAAAAAATCTGGTTTTTCATGGCTTGATTTTTTATTCGTTGTGATATTGTTTTTCAAGGGGCAGCTATTTCGTACTACATATGGAAAACTGAAAACTGTTCTATCTGTCGTTCATGGTCGCTGGGGTTGGGTATATCCGTGCAGCCCAGCCTCCTCCCGGGGCGAGGGAGATTTTTAACCGACGATTGGTGGGTAGTGGAATCACCCTGCGTTTGTAATCTTGTGCCGCTCGATCGGCATTTATGCCGTCTTGAAACAGTTCAATTTCGTAGTTGTTCGTATCAGCGATCGGAATTTCGAGTGATAATTCTCGGGAAGACCAATTGGTCATGGCGCCGATGAACCACTCTTCTCCTGAACGTCGGGCGACAGCGATATATTCACCAATCTGTCCGTCGAGCACTTTTGTATCATTCCAAACAGTAGGCACAGAAGCAATGAACCGAATGCACTCTACCTCACGCATGTAGTTCGATGGAGAGTCGCAAAGCATAGTAAGCGGGGAATCGAATATGACATATTCGGCTAGTTGGCGGCATCGTGTACCTTGGCTCATGGGGTGTTTGTAGTCAGCATGAAATGCTCCTTTTATACTGTTCCGCATTGCACCCTGCGTGTAATCCATCGGTCCGGCAACCATACGGATGAATGGCAGTGTTACATCGTAAGTCACCATGTCGGTTTTTGAAGAGGTCCATTTCATTTGCTCGAGACCGAATACTGCTTCATAGTTGAGCACATTGGGATAGGTTCGTTGCAGGCCGGAGGGCTTGCAGCACCCGTGGTAGTCAAGAAGCATGTGGTGCTGGGCGCAGATGTCAGCAAGGCGGTACATGAAATCGATCATCTTTTGGTCGTCACGATCGAGAAAATCTACCTTGAAACCCTTGACACCCATTGCGGCATAATGTTTGACAACGTGTTCCATGTCACGTTCGATGGCATGGTATCCAGCCCATAGAATGATGCCTACATTCCGTCCTTTGGCGTAGCGAAGTAACTCGGGCAGGTCGATTTCTGGAATGACCTTGAGCAGATCACCGGCATATTTCACCGACCATCCTTCATCGAGGATCACATATTCGATATTATTCTTTGAGGCAAAGTCGATGTAGTACTTGTAGGTCTCGGTATTGATGCCGGCTCGGAAATCGACGTTGTAGAGTCCCCAATAGTTCCACCATTCCCAAGCGACTTTTCCGGGTTTGATCCAGTCGATATTTTCGACCCGGGACGGTGAGGCCAGACGGTAAACCATGTCGCTTTCGGAGAGTTCTCCGTCTTTGCGTGTCACAATGAATGTACGCCATGGGAAGCTGCGTGGACCGATGACGCGAGCGATGTACGATTCGCGGCTCTTTACAAGCATTTGCAACTGGTTGTGGCCGCCGCGCTCCTCTTTGCGGGGATATGCGGCGAACATGCCGTGCAGTACCGGGCGGTCGGAACTGCTGACCAGATACATGCCGGGATAACTTTCCGTATCGGCTTCTGCGATACAAAGTTTCATGCCGTCGTCCAGTTTGGCGATGACGGGTGTGAACATCATTCGGTCGGGATTGAGCTGCATGGCTTTGCCGTATGAGTAGAGATTTTGCATCGAGTTGAAGAACTGTTGTTCGAACGTCGGATTCTTGGCTTTCTTGGCTTTTCCGCTGGGAAGAACGTAAGGGACGATCATGTCCCGGTCCTCGGAAAGACAGTATTCCGCGGTTTCGCTCTCAATGATGATTTCTCCTTTGCGGTCGGTGGCGAAACGGTAGGCCAGTCCGTCGTCGTACATGCGGAAGATAAGCGAGTAACCGCCCTTGAACGAGAGGATTAATTCATTGTACCGATTTTGTACCTTTTCACGTTTGTAAAAAGGAGAATGAATCGTTTCATCGATACGATTCCTGCGGGCATGTTGCAATTGGGGAGTTGTTCCCCACGTTTCTCCATTTTGCAACCTTATGGCCATGAAAGACGGAGCGAGTATTGTCTGTTGCTCATCGGAAAGGGTGAAAGATATTCGCTCGTTGATTGCGATTTCGCTTTTCAATCGGGTATCGGGCGAAATCAGCAGAAAAGTTTTTGATGAGGTCTTTGCCGTGGTCGTATTTCCTGTGAATAGCAACAGGCTCAGGAACAGCGTTGAAAGAATGTGTTTCATATGTTTTGTAAGTCAGATGTAAGTTTATCGGTTGTCATGCTCTTTGCCTTGTTGTTTTCGGGATACGAATAATACAAGCAGGAACGAAAGTGTAGATGCCGCAATCCAGAAAAGGGTGGCCGGGGTGAAATTATAGTGGGTTTCGCTGCCGATCATCACCTTGTGTGCATCGAGCAGACGGCCGCTGATGATATCCTGCATGCCTGCACCTATATAGCTGGTGAGGCCAACGATGCCGATAGTTGCGCCGGTGGCTTCTCGAGGCACGATGTCGATGGCCATCAGGCCGCCGAGGAAACAGATCAGTATGCCGATGGTCGTCCCGAATAACACCATGCTCAATATGTTGATGGACATTCCGCTTCCGGAAAAGAAGAACAGGCACAGGGCCGCAGTATTGATGAGGCCGACGATGAATGCCAGAACGTTGCGCCGCCCATGCAAAAATCTGTCGGTGAGCCAGCCGCAACAAACGGCACCGAAAATACCCAACAGGGCATTCACCGAAACAATTTGCGACGCTTCTACCAAGGTGAATCCTTTCACCTCCTGCAGGAATAGTACACCCCATCCGTTGACGGCATACCGGGCGACGTACATACAGGCACTCGATAGGGCGAGCATCCATACGAGCGGGTTTCGGACGGCTGTACGCTGCATTTTCCGGGTCGAGCGAGCTTTATGCTCTTCACTTTTCTCCTCGCCGGTCAGAACCTCAATAGGCGGGAGGCCTTTGGATTCAGGGGAGTCGTGCAACAAGGCTATGATAATGGCTATTCCTATGGCTCCGGCTACTGCTGAACCTGCGAACCCCCAATGCCAGCCGCATAGTCCGACAATTGCCCCTACGAACAGGAACGAGAAAAATTCGCCGAGGTTGTGACTGGCACTGAAAAATCCGTAATAGGTGCCGCGGGTGCTGAGCGGATACCAGCGTGAAAGGGAAACGATGCCCGGAGGGCCACCCATGGATTGAGCCCAGCCGTTGATACCCCATAGAATGATGAATGTGAGGAAAAAGATTGCATTCCCAATGTATCCATCTCCATTGAGAAATCCTGCAATGCCGATAATGAGATTGGCGGCCGCCGAAAGGATCAGTCCGGCAGCCATGAAACGTTTGATATTGCTGTAATCGGCAAGGAATCCATTGACGAATTTTCCTACGGCGTAAACGAACAGCATTGCCGAGCCGATCATACCCAGTTGGGTGGCGTTGAGTGCACCGTTGTCGAGAATGGGTTCTTTGACCACATTGAGCGTGGTCCGGCAGACATAGTAAAGACTGTGACTCAACAATGCCGCGATGAGCACTTGTAGCCGCAACTTTTTGTAGTAGCGCTGTTGAGCGTCTTCATTGCCCGGGTAAGGTGTTGCTACCGGAACGCTTTTTCGGAAATAGTTAATGAATCTCATGAAACAGGGTCAGAATATGAAGGTACAAGCAATCGGATAATGATCCGAGATATGGGACACTCCGTAATCTTTTCTGTCAAGAGTCGCGTATTTTACGGCTTTGGCATGACGGTAGAAAATGTGATCGAGCCAACGAGGCTGTGATTTTCCGAAACCATCGAATGTGGCTCGTTGATCGCTCTCAACAGCTCTTTCCCGAGCTGATTTCATCCAGTTGTCGTATGGTTGAAGGTAGGCTTCGGTTGTAGTTCCGCGCTGAGAATTCATATCCCCTGAATGGAAAATCACAGCATGCTTGCCAGCGATGCGCTGCATCATTTTAACATTCATTTCGGCTCCTTTTTGTCGTGCTTCGTTGCCACGATGGTCGAGATGGGTATTGAAATAATAAAATGTACGCTCAGACTTTTTATCACGCAATTTGACCCATACTGTTACACGGCGGCAGCGACCATCCCAACCAAACGATGCTTCATCGGGGGTGGGACTCAGCCAGAAACGCCCCGAGTCGCAAAGTTCGTATTTGTTTTTCAACCACATGATCATTAAATATTGACCATTAGGACGCAATCCGTCCTCACGATCTTGTTTGAAATGCGCATATTCAGGTAGGCATTTTATGAGGTATTCGATCTGTGGCAGTTCGGGCTCCTGAAAACCTATCACATCAGGATGCTCACGGCGAATCATGTTGACTGAGGCCTCCTTGCGGGCTTCCCATGCATGCATACCGCAGTCTTTTGCGTGCAGAAAACGAATGTTGTAGGAAATTAGTTTAAGTTCTACTTTCGGACTTGCTATGGCTATATTAATCCCGACACACGATATGATGACGGTTAAAAGTAAGTTTTTCATGAATTACAAATAGATTAGAGTCAAAAATTAGAACTCAACGGTTAGTGTAATCGGATAATGGTCAGAAATATAAATAACGCCATAGCCAGAATTCGTGATAGTCTGAAATTTTAAGGGCTTTGCCCTGCGAAAAAAGATATGGTCGATGCGCCATGTATCTTTACATGGACTTTTCCCAAATCCGTTATAACTGCACTCTGTATCGGTTTGAGGAGCTTCCTCTCGGCCTGATTGCATCCATTGGTAAAATGGGATGAGACTCGGGTAGGTAAGAGTGTTTTTATTGTCAGAACAATTCATGTCTCCGACAAGAAATACCGTAGCGCGTTTCCCTGCGATTTGTTGAATTTGGGAAACGATCAATTTGGCACATTTTGTGCGTTGTTCAATATTGCGAATACGCTTACCATCAGCATCGAAACAGTCTGGTCGGTTCCCGGGATCGTACGGCAGATGGGTCGAAAAGAAATAAACCTCTTTCCCGGATATGTTATCTAAAAGTTTTACCCAGATAGCCATGCGGTAATGGTATTTATCCGTGGCATCCCACGGTAGGCATGGCTCGTTAGGGGTAGGCCCCAGCCAAAAATAGCCGGAATCTAGGCATTGGAAACGCTCTTTTAACCAAAGAATCATGCCACTGGCCGCTTGTTTGCGCGTAATTTGTTTATTAGGTAATAGACGAAACCGGTCGTATTCTGGTAGCAAACGCTCCAAGTCTGCATATTGTGCATCGCGGGGCTCCTGCATTCCTATTACATCGGGCTTGGTGTCTCGGATCATGTTAACATAAGGCTGTTTGCGGGCATCCCACGAAGTATCGCCAAGGTCTTGCTCACTGTTGAATCGGATATTTGACGACATTACTCGAAGCGGAGTTTTAGCGACAACTACTGTTCCGTTGCCAATAATTTCAAAAAGCGTTGTCAGTATTGAGCAAAATAATAATAAGTGTTTCATCGTCTATTAGTATGAATTTTATTGAATTCCATATTTACGAAAAATCTTTTTCAACGGCGGGGTCATGCCTTCGAGCATACGGGAGAATCCCACGTCTGTCGGATGAGTCCCGTCAGCCGTTGCAATACCATCATCACCCAGAAAGCTATCAGAGGGTATAAAGTAAATGTGTTTATCTCGTTTCATCCGAGCGCGTACTACTTCTTCGGCAGTCTGTTGTTTGTGAGCTTCATAGATGTCGGTTTTAAGATTGAAGTTCCGCTTTTCCCGCCGGATTGTCTGCAAGAATATCAACGGTGTATTCGGATGAGAACTTCGGATGATATCAACGAAAACATCGAACCGTTCGCGAATTTGTTCAGAATCCGGGTTGGAAAAAGTATCGAAGATGAACGCGTCGGTGTCACAATCGGCCAAATAACGAGCGAATTCTTCCTGCATACGCCCCTGGCCACTGAATCCTAAATTCATACAGTAAAGTCCGTTGTCGCGGCCGAAACGGGCTACGTAGCTCATTCCTGCTCGGCTGGCAGCTGAACCGTGAGTAATACTTGATCCGTAGAAAATGATACGATGTCGGAACGGATTCTCCAAAGGTTTGATCGCACTCCCTTTGTCCACGCCGATCTCTAGTTGGTCGACCTGATCGAAAAGTGGTAGGTAGAGTAAACATTCCTTTACATCTTCGTCCATTGAAGCAACTAATATTGCCTCATGATCAGCACAGTTACCTTTCATATTAGGAGCTCCAACACCTGCAAAAAGCCATTTCCCCTTTTTGCGGATATAGAGATCAAGACCTTTCTGACAATTGGCGCCGGTATTAGTTCCGACAACACGCAAATTGGATGTGTGCCATTTAGCGCGTATCGTACGGCTGTTCGTCGTGAATAGCACGGCTATCCCGGTCGATTGTGCGGCCTTTGCTGCAAGTGAACCTTTGAGGCCGTAAGCCCTACCATCCATTCGGGAGAAAGGTTTCTGAAGATAGGGGAGGGGCTGTCCGACGACAGTGAGTCGGCGTGCATCGATATAGTACACATTTGTTGGTTTTTGGGCTGAAACCTGCGGACATAACCAGAAAAATGTTAGGAGCAGAAATATGCTCTGCATACGGATTTTATTCATTGAGTTGTTGAACTTGTGAGCGGATTTCATACATATCGTAGCCAATTTCTCGGATTTTTTCGATCGTTTCATAATAAGGTTTGTCACAAATGTCTGTGAAGCCCACTTGGAAATTCTCTCCGTCGAAACGCCCTGTTGCAGCTTGATCTGAGAATTGATGCCAGTGGGTGCCGATAACGGACGGGTGCTCTAGTGCGGAGCGTACGTAGTTGTAGTACATTTGGGCGCGGACTTTTTGGTTCTCTGTGTAAACCTGCCCAGGGTGGAAGAGACCACGATCCATGGCTCCGAAGTGGAATTCTCCAATCATAACAGGCTTGTCAATGCCAGCAGGTAACTCGAACCACTGAAGATCATTCCGGTAAATATTGTAGCTGATGACATCACAATAACGGGCGGCGATGGCGAGAACATCGGCATTAGAACCCGCAAAACGACATCCAAGATAGAGCTTTTGAGGGGCGATCTCTTTGAAAATGCGTTGTACGGTGCTGAAATAGGCTTCAATGATCTTTTTGTTGAACTCCGTTAAATCCCCATTAGCCGCGGTTGGAACTTTTTTACGGTTGGCTCTCAATTCTTTCCAAGAACCAAACGTAGTTCCCCAGTGGTTGTTCAAAGTTGTTATAGTTTTGTATTTTTTTTGAAGCCAGTTGATCATTGCAATTTTAGCCCGTTGAGTCGTCGGGGCTTTGATAGTAAAAGAGGCCAGAGATTTCGTGTCGCCCCATTTAATTTCGTTGTCTACAAAAAATCCTAGACACCAAGGATCATCGAGTTGATCTTTTTGTGCGAGTAGACGCATACGCATCGTTTCAGCGAACGATGGATCAAACGGATCCATGAAAGGCCACCAGCCTGTAGTGCCTTCGATAGGTACGGAATGAATTTCAATCCGGTCTGTATAGGCTGTACGATCCATCATACAGATTGCTTTATCCGAAGAGTTGGCGATGGTGTTCAAGCCCCAACTTCGTAGCCTTCGGTGCGCTAAATCAGCATAAAGCGCTTTATAGTCGCTCCCGTACTTTCGGTAGGCGTTTGCCGATGAATAGTCGTAGGTAGAATCGATTCCCCGAGCTGTATAGTAGGGTTTCAGCAGAGCGTCGTGTGTAAAGTAAAATTGTCCCAATTCATCGTCGACCGCCGGGAGATCTTCGAAATAGTAGTTCCTGCCATCTAAAGGAGTAATGCCGGAGGAGGTGGTAACGCGCACAACGCCATGGGACCAGAAAAGATAGCCTTCCGGATCGATCATCCACCATTTGCCGTCAATCTTTGCTACGCGAAAATGTCCCGTGCCCTTTTGTCGGGGACCGTTTTTCCAACCTCCGTACCGGCTGCGGTCAGTTGCGCCCGGATGGGCGGCAAGATCTTTCTCCTCTTTTTTTCGGGCTTGCCTCAAATCCTCGTCGTTATGGGTCTTACCAGGCCACTCTTTGTGTTTGAATTGTCCGTATTTGTCGATGAAAGGAAAAAATTCCAACTTGTTCATCTTCATCCATGAAATAGATTCGGCTCGTTTACCGGGTAAAAGCATAACATCGGATATGGAATAACGCATACCGGCGGTATGGCGTCGTGCTAGCAGTTTTATTGCTTGTATCTTCGACAAATCCAATGAGTAGGAGTAATGTTCATTTACACTGTAAGGAGTATTACGCATCCCCGTAAAACAAGAGTCCACTTCGGGATACGGTACGTCCGAGGAAAACTCAATCTTCACATTTTTTGTCTCACCCGGACCAACGTAGAGTTGGTCGGTCATTGTTCCACGAAGGACACGGGCATTGATCGGAGCTTTCTTCAACTCTTCCTGAATCTGTACGATCATTTGCAGATATTGAACCGAGTCGTGGTTTTGAACTTTGAATTGAAGTTGATTATAACCCCTCAAATCCCACTCGCCCTTGAATATAATTCCGGACGATCCTCCCTGAGAAATGAGTTCTATTATATGGTTCAATGTATCTATTCTGGTGTCGGCATAGGGGGTAAGTTCCGCTTGTGATTGCTCGGTCAGAATAAGCGGAGAGGGCGATGGCTTACAACCTGGACTTCCTATAAAAATTAGAACAGCTAGTATGCCGATGTTGAGTAAATGGTTTTTCATTTGCATTTTTTGGACAAAGCAGAATAAATGGTTCTTCATTGTGTTTTTGGATAAGGTTGTTTTTTATAATTGCTGGATGAGTTACAGTATCAATTAAAGAGAGTTGAATAAAACCTATTGGTAATCTTCAGGATTTTCATCCTGCCATTCATTAATGCCGTCACGGATACGATTGCGGAAGACCAAGATGTCGTTGATATAGGTCGTGGTGCCATCTCCATTGGAATATTGGTAGTTCAAGTACAGTTTGCGGTCCTGCAACAACTTTGCACCGTTGAAATGACTCGGTTTGTCGGCAATGGGACGGATAGGTTTGGAGCCGTCAGCCGATTCTATCCGGATTTGGTCGTCGTCTTCGAAAATCAGCTTTAGTTTACCGTTTCCCAGACCGATTTTGTCGCTTTCGACCGCATTGGCCGCAATTGTCGTGAGTGTATATATTTTGTCGTCATCTTGCGGAAGAGTTAGCGGATAACTTTCCCGGGAAACGATTTCTCCCGTTATGTCGTTCTTGACAATGGTTTCTCCGCCGTGATACCAGTTTCCCCAGAAGCGCTGTTCGCATTTTACGGCGATAATCTCAAAACTTTTCTCCGAAATCAATATGTCGGCATCCGCATCTGTAACCTTAAAGGCCAGTGCATAATATGGTTTCAAAGCCTCCTCTTTCGTGAGAATCTTGTCGGTAGCCTTAATTGTCACGGTCGTGGTATGCCGTCCTTTAGGGATGAAGAGATTGTCCATGCTACTGGTTGTATAGCAATCGGCAGGTAGCGGGGTCAGCTTCTCAAGGTTTTGTGCTGCGACCTCTTTGCTTACATAGCTCTGACTGAGATTACCGAATGGGGCTCTCCCGAGTAGGCCGTCGAGGGCAGTGAAAGGGGCCGTCGCCTTTTCGGAGAAGCCCGACAGGTCGTCGGTCAGGAGTGCGTCGTCAATTACAACCTGTACGGAACGGTCGTGGGTATTCTTTACCACCCCTCCAAGGGCCACGGTGAAATTAAATTTCATTCCTTCTCCGATTACGAAGGTGCGCAAGTCGTATTGGTAGGCCACGTATGCTGCTGTATGTTCATAATCCATTGTGTATTTTTCATAGCAACTCGTGAGGAGAAACGACAGCAGCAGTGCCAGTATCTTTGCTTTTTCCATTTTATACATTTTGTTTAAGTGCAATTTTTGACAGACGATTATTTCCACGTTTCCCATCCCTGATTTTGGAGTAATTTCGGACATTTGCGAATTTCGGTATACGGTATTGGAGCCCAAAGTGACGGATATTTCAAGGTTTCCACGACCGGGTACTCATAAGAGATCAATCCCGATTGATTTGAAATCTTTGCCATGTGGATCGGTTTGTTGATTTCTGAAACATCCGTGGCCCAGCGGCGGAGATTGTAGTAACGGTCGCCTTCGAAACAAGTTTCCACGCGCCATTCATTTTTGACGAGGACTTCGAATGTTGTAGCCTCAGCGGCGCATTCATCAAGATACGGGTCGCCGAATGTCCCCAAGCCCGGTTCGTCATCGTTAGTAGGCCTATTGCGCAACCATGCGATTGCCTGTCTCGCCGAATATCCGTAGGTGCCCTCGTCTGTTGGCCCGACATACTTGTTGGCGGCTTCTGCGAATATCAGGCACATTTTGGTCCAGTTCATAAAATGGATGCAACGATAACCCAGTTCTTTAGTTGTGTCGTTGGTATTCCAATTTCTGTAAATGAACTTTTTGATGTAGTATCCGGTAGCGGATACCTCGTTGGAACCGGGGGCATCTTTACCTCCGTTGGCGCATTCGAATGTATACATGACCTCTGATGCGTTATTCAGACGGCGGACTTGCGCTCCGTTGTAAAAGATTGTTGCATAGAAACGGGGATCACGTCCCTCATACGGGTGTGTTGGATCATAATTGCTACGTTTGTCGTTGATGGGGTAACCGTTGGCCATCGGGAACGCATCGACCAAGTCCTGGGTAGGTGCTACTAACGCCGAACCGCCGAATTGTTGCGGATAGAACGAAGTTTCGAGATTGGAGGATTGCCTCATTTCGGACGGCCAAATGATCTCTGGACTATTGACATTATGCCAAGAGAATCCACGAGTCGGGTCGAATCCTCCTGTCAGTGTGCTTTCCACTTCGAGTTTATGTTTTATGACAGCCGCTGCATATCTGGCGGCTTTGTCATAGCGGGACATGTCGTTCTCGGGGTTATAGGCAGGACTAGCCCAAAAGATGTAAACCATGGCCCGGAGTCCGTCTATGGCTATTTGATCCAGGGATTTGTAACGAGCCGATCCTGTAATCTGGATGGATTGCTGCGGATCTCCCGGATAATCGCGGTTATTGCGAGGCAGATATTTATAAGCGGAGTCGCAATCTTTGAGTATCTGTTCTGCACATTCGTCAAATGTTGCGCGTTCGATTGTCGAGGCGTCGGCGGTTTTCGGATCGGTCGGTTCGGTCAGGATGGGTACTCCTAACAACTCTCCGTTCTCGGCTTTTCCTCCGAAAACTCTCAATAAGTCGAAATACATCCACGCACGGAGTCCGTAAGCACTGCCTTGCAGGCAATTGCGCAATGCGAGGTCAGAGTCTTCTGCACCCATATACCGCGTATTGTAGCCGCGATCGTTTTCAAGAAACATGTTCAGATAATTGATTGCGCGGTAATTATCCCGCCATTTAGTATCGAAAGGATTCGACGACATTTTTGCCGAACCGGAAGAGAATATGCGCCATGCGGCCGTCGGAGAACTGTAAATAGCATCGTCTGTCGCGCAGGACATGGGTATGTAATAATTGTCGAGATATGTTTCTGGCAGGAGTTCATTGTAGACAACATCTACGAATCCGCGTAGCAACTCTGGATAAAGTTCAAAATTTTCATCATTGTAGCTACCGTTGGGAAGCGGGTCGAGAAAGGTACAGGCACTCATAAATCCGGCGGTTACCGACAGTACGAGTAGATATATTTTTCTTTTCATGGTATAGCTTTTAGAGAACCGTTAGAAATTGAATTTAATTCCGGCCGTAATGATTCTGAATAGAGGATAACCAGTGACTCCCGCATCGATTGATTCGGGATCGACATCTTTGATTTTAGAGATAGTTGCGAGATTTTGTCCTTTCAAACTGAAACGGATATTTCTAATGCCGACTTTATTATTTTGTTTGAAAGGCAGCGTGTAGGCCAGCTCCACATCCTGAATTTTGAACCATCCGCCGTCGCGGAGCCAGAAATCGGATTGTACAAAGTTATTGCTCGATTTAGTGTATGCCAGCCGAGGATAGTCACCGCCGATATTGTCGCGGACGAAAGCCGAGTAATTGCCGTCACCCCAGCCATTCCAGAAATAGCTGTTGGTCATAGGGGTCTGAAAGAAGGCTGCTCCTGTTCCCACAATCTGTATTTCGAAATTTTTGTATCCGAATCCCAAATTGATTGCATAGTTCATGCGAGGAAGCGTGTGACTTAAAATAATCCGATCGTTCGTGTCTATCTGACCGTCATTGTTAATGTCTGCATAGATTAGATCTCCAATTTGCAAGTCTGAAGTATATGCCGGCAGCGAACTGATTTGCTCATGAGTTTCGTATTTGCCAATACATTTCAGTCCCCAGTACGAGTCCACTGTCGTGCCGGTACGTTTTTGATAGTCGTAAATATACTCATCATTCGTTAGTCGGTCGCTGACGATTTTCCATGTCGAAGCGTTTACACCGGCGGAGATATACCAATCGCCCAATGTTCGGGCGTAGTTCAGAGAGAAATCGGCCCCTTGCAGATGCTCTTTGGTATAGTTTTTATAAAGATCGCTTCCACGCAGGCCGAATATCGCCGGAAGTTGGTCCGAAATATTGACTCTGCGGTTGGTGGATTGGCGATAATAGAAATTAGCGCTAAAAGAGAATGCCTGTAGGAAATCAAAATCGAGACCCAGATCCGCCTGGAAAAGTTTGCCCCATCCCAGATCGGGATTGGCCAAGCGATTCATAGTAACGTATTGTGTTACGTAACGGTTGGTACCAAACCAACTGTCCTGTTTGGAATTCGCACCGAGCCACATGCCGTTTGTCGCAGCGCTGTAATCAGACTGATAAAGATAGGGAGCGCCGAAAATGTCGGTTTCGCCGATCAGACCGACTTGTGTATGCAGTTTGAGATTGTCAATCCACCGGATGTCACGCATGAAGTTCTCTTTGGATATTACCCATGCCAGACCGGCTGACGGGAAGAATGCGAATCTGTTATCTTTGTTGAAGCGGGAGGAACCCGCATACTGAGCCACGAATTCAACGATATATTTATCGGTGTAGGCATATGAAATGTCGGCCGTTACATACAATTGACGTTGATAATTATCGTTACTTTTATTGGTGTTGTCGTTCATGACGAAAGTTGCTCCTGCCGCTATCTTGTGGCCATTTGCCGCCCAATCGTAGGAAAGACGTTCATAAAACGACAGACTTTGCATTGTATAGCTACTCAATATGCTTTTCCCGGATTTTTTGGTGCCGGTGTGAGTCGAAATAGCGCCGATACCATCTTGAGAAGTCCAGTAATAGCCCAAATAATCTTCCTCTTTGCCTATAGTCGTTCGTACGAATTGGGTCAGTCCGAGCAATGTCCTGGACTTAAGGCCTTTGATGAGCCATGAAAGGTCTAAGTCGATGGACGTGTTGAGCATACCGGTTCGGTTGCGTTCCGTATTGAAGCCTCCCTCGAGTCCCAAAGCGTAATAGTTCTGTGTGAATGTACGCGATACTCCGTAAATGGGCGTGTTCAGACGTGCACCGTCATCGCCGAGACTTTGGCCTAATGTCAAAGGAAAAGCGACGGCCGGTACCGAACGATAATTATACCAGGAGGTACGGCCTTTTCGACGGAAAGAGAGCAATGTGTTGAAGTCAGCGCTTACTTCGATGTATTTTCCGACTTTGGCCGTCAGACTTGCAGAAGCATTTAGTTTGCTGTAGTCATTGGAGGCACTGTTCTTGACGATATCCCCGGAGTAAAGTCCGTTGAATGAGAAATTGTATTTGACACGGTCTCCGCCTCCGTTGAAATTGACACCTACGCGTGAAAGGGGCAATGTTTCTTTCAACATTAGCGATTTGTAATCCACATTGGGATATTTCATGTCATAGGGGTCTTTTTGGGAGAATCCTTCGAGCGCTTCCGGCAAATAAAGCTGAGAGTATCCCGAAACTGCCCTCGCGGCATTATTCATCCGGGCGTATTCAATACCATTTACCCATTCAGGAATGCGGTCGGCAATACCGATGCCGCCTTCCATATCCACGTGAATCTGCATCGGGGTGTTGTATCCGCCTTTTTTGGTGCGAATCAACAGGGCTCCATCCGATGCCATCGGACCGTATTTCGCCTTGTCGAGAATATCGGTCAAAACCGTGATGGACTCAATCTGGTTCGGGTCAAGCTGTACTTGACCAAACGGAATATAGATATCGTCGACGATACACACTTGATTGCCAGAGCCTCTAAGGAAGACCTGAAATGAAGAACTGTTCAAATTCGGAGACTGATAGCTTGACGACCAAAAGTCGCCTGCCTTTTCCTGAACACTGATGGCAGGCATCATACCGGTGAGCCTGTTTCGCAAATCGCCGAGTGTCCTTCTTTCAAGTTCTTCTTCACCAATTGTGAGGAAACTGCCGGTAGTCTGGTAATAGGAGCGTTGTTGTGCCCATGGGAAATTGGCGGTGGAATCTCTCCTTTCTGTTTCTGCAGCGAAAATTGGACAGATAGTCAAAATAACTGTCAGAATCAGGAACAAGAAAACTATATATTTTTTCATGCTTGTTATGTTTTAATTATTTCCACTCGTAATTCACGAAGTTTTTCAACTTGTACATCTCGGAATCCGGAAAGGGGAAATAATACATATAATCTTTCCATGTTGATTGCCGGTTATTGGGTAAGGGACGGCGTTCGAATTTGCGTCCGATAGGATGCTCTTCGCTTACCGGAACGGACTCAATATATATGCCGTACAGTGTTTTGGACATGACCTCCGGAGCTGTTTTCCATCTACGTATATCATAATAATAATGGTGTCCTTCGTAAGCCAGTTCCACGCAGCGTTCATTCTGAATTCGCAGTCTGAATTCCTCTTGTCCGACGGTGGATTTTACGCGAGGCATGCCGATACGCTTGCGAACGATGTCGAAAGCTTCGCGGGCTGTCAACGGATAATTTTCAGCCGTACCCGAGGGACCGTAAGCTTCGTTGACGGCTTCTGCGTACATGAGGTAGAGATCAGCTACCCGCAGCAACGGGTCGATATGCCAGATGCTGGTAGTGTTTTTGGAACCGAGTTGTCCGTACCAATATTTGTTGCAGTAATAGCCTGTATTCGAATAGCCGTTTTTATCATTGTCCTTGCTGCCCCAGGCAATGCCGAATGTCAAGTTTGTATTTGAGATGTTGGTCGTCGGATATGTTTTCGTTTCTGGATTATAATGGATATTGACGGCAGCACCTTTTTTCAGACCTTTTACGTAAGTTTGTGTCGAGCCATCGTGCACGATAAAGAGGTTCAGCCGCGGATCCCTGTTGGCATACGGATTCTGTTCATTGTAATGTCCGGCCTCGATTGCAGCCCTGCGATCTTCTTCCGTAATGAGTAGATCACCGTCGAGGGTTTCGAAACGGTCTACGAAGTTTTGAGTGGGACAATTGCCTCCCGCACCGGCACGATATGATTGTGGGTAACAAAGTATTCCCATGAAATTCTTATGGTTTTGTTTAGTCTGATAACTCCAGCCCCAGATGGTTTCGTTGGTAGTTTCCGTCCCCACGAAATTTTGCGTATACTTCTCTTTCGGGAGCAGGTCGAATTCGGCTTCGTCGGCTATCTCCAGCGCTTCGGCTGCTGCGGTCGCCGCGGCTTTCCAGTCTTCGATACCATTTTTGTTGCTGAGTGGACTGGCGGCATAGAGCAGGGCGCGGGCCCGTAATCCGAGGGCAGCTGCGCCTGCCGGTTCGAGTAACTTCTTGCTGGCAAGATCCGCTGCGGAGTTCCGGCGCAAAATACCGGCGGCTTTGAAATATTCGTAAGCCGTATAAAAATCCTCGGCGACCCGTGTAAAGGCTTCGTGGTTCGATAAACGGGGTAGATCCCATTCGTCCCCGGCTTCGAGCGTGTGATCGATATACGGCATTCCTCCGAACTGCCGGCTGAGCGTGAAGTGAGCGTAGGCGCGTAGGAAATATGCCTGTCCCAATAAATCGTTTCGCTCCTCTTCGGTGGCATTTTTACACAAGTCGATGTTCTGGATTGCAATGTTACAACGGCGAATAATAGAGAACATCGCTTTGACGATGGGCTTATAATCGGCCTTACTCACATCGAATGTCAATTGTTCGATGAGCTCTTGCGAAAGAATACCCTGCTTGAAATTCAATTGAGAAACTCCTAATAAACCGCAGTCAACAGCATCGGTGGCTTGGTACCAGGAAAAAGTGCGGGATTGGAACAGGTCGTAATAGAATGGGAATGAGATATGGATGCGCTCCATGTTCTTTCCACCGTTTGATTCGTATACCCAGTCAAAATAACTCCTGTAGTTTTTGTAGGTTTCGAAGACCTCATCCTGCGTCAATCCGAGTTCCGGATCGACATCGAGGTAACTGCATCCGCCTGCCATTATCCCGGCGACACCATATAAGGCGGTCAGTTTGATTGTATGTAAAATATTATTTTTCACGGCTTTTAAAATGCGAGGTTGACACTAAGTTTGAGTATCCGCATAGTCGGATAGTAATTTGAAGCAGTAGTAAGTCGCTGCGGGTCGGTATCTTTCAAGCTGGAATTGAAGAAAGTCCAGAGATTGTTACAAGAGAGTGTAACGCCCAATGATTCTACTCCTAACGCCCTTTTGATTTTTGAACCGCTGAACTTATAGGCAAGCATTACCTCCTTGATCGTCAGATAATCCGACTTGCGCCATGTGTAACCGGGCAGAGCGAGATCGTAGCCCGGATATTCCGATGTTCCTCCACTCCATGCGTACATTTGATCGTTGAACGATAAGGCGGGGATGTCCGAGTTGTGGTTGTCGGGACGCCAATAATTAAGATGTGCCGCATGCACGACAAGATCGCCCGCGTAGAATGGAATAATGGAGGCTCTGCGATAGTTGATGTATTTGCCGATAGTGCCAGTCCACAGGGTTTTGAACGTCAGCCCTTTGTAAGAGAATCCCAAGTTGAAGGAATAGGTTACGGGGGCGTATGTGGAGCCGTCGAGCGTATGCAGATCCGTTATATCGATAATGCCGTCAGGTTTATAATCCAGGAACTTGTAGATACCCGGAGTGATATTCGTCCACTCTTTGGTATAGAGCGGATAACCATGCAATTCGTCAATACTATTGAAATATTTGTCGTCAATAAGTGTATTACCGGTGCGAGGAGCGCCATATTGTGTATTGACTGTTTTTTGATAAGCTGGAATGTATGGTGCATCATTGAACCGAGTAATTCGGTTTTCATTGAGGCCAAACATAACTCCGGCGTTGTAATGGAATCCGTTGCGCGTTGAGTTGCTGTAATTGAGTTCGATTTCCATACCGTGTTTTTTTACGGCGCCCATGTTGACCTCTTTGTATCCTACACCTCCCACGAACATCGTAACGATTGGGGGCAGGAAGATGTCTTCGCGTGTTTCGTCAAAGAAGTCTACGTTGAGTGTCAGGGTATTCTGCAACCATCCCATCTCGATGCCGAGGTCCTGTTTGTGTGCGGTTTCCCACTTGGCCTCTAAATTGGCTATACCATCCTCCTTGATATAGTTGCCGTCTTTTTTCCATGCGGAATAATAGAGCCATTGAGCGCTCGACGCATCGCTTCCTACCCAACCGTTCGAATAACGAATTTTCATTGTACTCCACCAAGGCATTGCTTTCTGCCAGAACGGTTCTTTGGAGATGTAGTACCCGACGGCGCCTGACGGGAATACGCCGTAGCGGTTCGACGGGGCGAATTGTTCGCTGCCGGTGACTCCCAGATTCGCTTCAAAGAGATACTTGCCCTTGTAGTCGTAAGTCAGACGACCGACAAAAGATTGATTGCGCTTCGGGAATGAGCTGCCGGAGTTGACCTGTCGTTGATTATAAAGGGCGAGCGCTGTTACATTGTGTTTTTTGGAAAATTTACGTGCATAATTGAGCGAAGCCTCGTAATAGGAGATAAATTCTATTCCGCTTGGTGAGTTATTCTGGGTGACTGCATACGGTTTTTCGTTGTATACATAGTTGGAGTTTCCTTCCCAGCGCCAAACCTGGGGGTTGCCCAAATCTACTGCATCCCATACGATATCCCAACGGAGTTGCTGCTGATCGGCTTGTTTGGCTATTCGGGAATAGTTGCTTGTAAGACCTACTTTTGCAGAAAAGGAGAGTCCTTTGGTAATAAAGTTGAGGTCCTGTTTCAGGATTACGTCCGTCATCAGGCGATTGGTCATTGTCGAGCGATAATCCGCATCCATGAGGTACGAATAGGGGTTCTCATAGACGCAACCCTGATTGTCGGCAATACGTATTTCTTCAGCCGTGGGATAATCGGGATCCGGGTAGTATCCGAGAGCCCAGGCTGGATAATAAGCAGGATAACTTACAGAGGGTGCTTGGTACATTGTCGAGAACAGAGTAGAGGATGTTGCCGTTGAATTAAGTCTACGACTGATTTGCGTAGCACCTCCGAATTTGAATGATAAAGAAGTTGATTTGGTGATATCCCAGTCCAGATTGACACGGTAATTGAACTTATCGTATTGATAGTTGGTGCCTTTGGTTACTTCTTTTAGAATTGAGCCGTCGTGAACATATCCGACCCCGATATAATAGCGTACCTTGTTCGAACCTCCGACCATACTGAAATCGGCGTTGACACTTGATGAAAAATCTTTGGTCATCAATTCATACCAATTCACGTCAGGATAACGGAGCGGATTGGATTGGTCGGCATATTGCTTGATAATATCGTCGGAATAGAGCGAACCGAATGAGCCTGCATTCCGGTAAGCGATATTCGCCATGTTGATGATTGTGGGGGCATCGACATGTTCGACGGGAAACATCGGGGTGTTTGCGCTGTATTCTACGTTAACTTTGAATTTTGGTTTCCCCTTGACGCCGGTTTTGGTCGTTATGAGGATTACACCGTTGGCCCCTTTTGAACCATAAACAGCTGTTGCTGAAGCATCTTTCAAAACGGAAATGGATGCAACTTCATTGGGGGAGAGTGAGGCCATATCTCGTTCAATGCCATCGACCATAACCAATGGGCTGTTGCCTTTCCAGCTTGACAGGCCTCGGAGAAGAATCGATGTCTGGGAGTCGATTTCGCCCGGGGCACCGCTGGAAGAGATGACTGACATGCCCGATACCTTGCCAGCCAAAGCATTTTTGAGGTTGGTTGTACCCGAATCGACCAGCTCGTCGCCTTTTACCTGTGAAATGGCGCCGATAACTGATTCTTTTTTCTGTACGCCATATCCAACGACCACAATGTCATCGATGACATTGTTATCTTCTTGTAACGTAATAATCCATTCTGTTTGCGCATCAATTGCTTTTTCCTCGGGAGCATAGCCAACAAAAGAAATTTGGAGTATGGTTCCGAGCGGGGCTGCGAAAGTGAAATGTCCCTTGTGATCGGTTACGGTGCCACCCAATGCTGGTCGGTCTTTGGCTACGACAGTAGCTCCGGCAACAGGCAACGAGTTCTTGTCGACGACAGTTCCCTTGATGGTGATTTTATCGGGAATTGCTGATTGCTGTGGCGAATCTACACTATTCCCCCCCCTGCTATAGCCGGGGCTGAGAATAATACAGCCAATAAGACCGCAACTATCCAGAGACGGCTCCTCGGATCGCAGGAATTTATCAAGTCATTTTGTGTCATTGGTTATTGGTTTTAGATGGATTTTGAGAGAAAACCGGAAAGCCTCTGTGATGGTTAGGTCTGTTGCGGTTTTCCATCACAGAGGCGTCCGGATTAACGGGCTATTCCTTCCCGGTCTTGAAAGGAACGCAGGATTTTTCCATAATGAAAATCGGGCTGTCCCACAATGGAAGTTGGGAGAACCGAATCTTCCCTCCGGACATTCCGCCTCGGAGAATAACGCTGGACAAGTCATATATGCGTCCCGTAATCGGTTCTACATATACAGCCTCTTTGAGCGAAAGGCCGTCGATTGTCAGGCTGACGAGTTCTCTCTCGAGTTGGTCCGTAGGTATCTGGTCGCTGAACCAGAGCATGGCACCTATTGTCTTGCCGTTTTTGTCGGCAAGACCGACTAACGAAATCTCCCGGTCTGAATAGCTGGATTCCAGCGTGAGTTCTTTCGGGAATACCTCTGTCGTCAGCAGGTTGGCCATATGACGCACACCGTAAAATGCAGGGCGTTTGTAAACTACGTTTTTTCGCAGGTTCATCCGAATCAATCCGAACGATTGGAGCATATTCTCGTATTGGAGGTCTACCATGGTGAAAATCGAAGAGGGAATTGCTAAATTGAAATCATTGGCCATACGGCGTAAATCCCACTTCACCTGTTTGTATTCGCTCCACTCCCAGTGATTCATGGCATGACTGTATTCGAGGATGCTCGGACAACCGGTTTCTCCCTGAAAAATGTCGATTTTTTCGGAGTAGGATTTCACTAATTTCCGGAGTGCCAGAATATCGGTAGTCGCAGTGTCGGGATTGGGATAATAGGGGTGATAGCTGACGTAGTTGATGAGATGGAGTTTTTTACGCTCTTTGACAATATCCATGACGGATTTGGTCCAGCCGAGTGGCATACCGGAAAGTCCGAATGCAAGGATTACAGCCTCGTTGTCGATCTTGCGAATTTCTTCGGCCGTGCGAATGAGCATTTCTGCATAATATTCGGGATTGTTTTTACTGCGCAAGTTGGGTTCGTTCCATATTTCCCACATGGCAATCCTGCCTTTGTAGTGTTTGACGGTTTCTCGAACATATTTGCACCAGGCTTTCATCACCTCTTCCTTTATAAAGAGTCCGGCTCCCAAATTACGGTCTACACCGTAAATGGGATTGCCATAGCAGAGGCACATCCATGGGCGAACTCCTTCCTCATTGAGTCCGTCAACGATTTTGTCGAGCCATGCGAAATCATATTTCCCTTTTTCTTGTTCACATTTAGCCCATCCACTTTGGATGCGGGCATAGCCGACACCGAGCTCTCCAACGTATTGTTTATATTTGGAAAAGTCTGCATAGTCACGGTCAAGGGTCTCACAACCGACCGACCATCGGGAATTGCCTGTACCGTCGGCAGGTTTAGTGGCAAGCACCCCGATTTGTAGAAGCGGAGGTGTATGAACATTAAATTGTTGCCATGTTACCGAATAAGGTTTCTTTTGGGCGAATGACATTCCGGTAAATGACATAAACAAGAGGATTAAGAATTTAGTCATAATTTTTTATAATTAGTAGTTTGTTATGCAGTAGTGTGGTGTGATGTGATGCAATGCAAATGTAGTGATAAAAAATTACTAAACAAGAAAAAGAAAGAAAAAAATTGATGCAGACAGGAACTGAGTAGTCGTTTTTTAATGCAAATTCCCTAAATTTGTTGGGTAAACAGGAGACGAAATGGAAGTCGTAGATTCGTTAGAAATAGATCAGATGGCTCGTAAACGTTCAGTAAAATGCGTCTTTTAGAGTGAGATAAATGGCAATCGCTTTGCAAGCGATAAACCATTGGAAAGGGGACAAGTGGTGTATGACCAATGAATATTAGCCAAAGGTGTATGAAAACCTATATTTCCTATCTGTGTATTGCGGCACAACGCGATATCATTCGTCGGTATGTTAATGAAGGCCGTGCTATATTGTATGAATATATCAAAAACGGAAACGAGACAAAAATTAACGGCCGCAACTTATACCCAATTTACACAAAAGAATGATATTTGCGGATGTTTATTAGAAAATCTCATATCAGTCAGGTGTAATCATCCTATTTTTTAAATAGTAAGCAGTTTAATTTGCCGATTTCAAAAAATCTGCCTATCTTATATTGGTTATTAAAACTGAATATTTAAATGTAACAAATTAAAAAAGCCCCTTGTATGCTGTTGCTTATTCTCTTATACAAAGATGTAATGACTAAATTATCAAATCGTAAATTTTCCCCTCCCTTCTGCACGATCTTAATCATATTGCGGGTTCTTGTGAGAAAACCATCAAGAAGACTCTCTGCTGTAAGCGTAACGGTTGCATTACGGCCCGTAGTACTCGGCTCGATATCGAAATAAATCTGTCTCCAGTCTTCGTTAGGTTCGATTTTGGGATGGCATCATGTATTTAGCCCCTTCATCGCTAAACGTCAATATTCATTCTCCGCTCGAAACTACATCGATGGACTGGGTACTACCTCCGATAAGATAAACCGTCAATGGCTCTTCAGTCTTTCGGTTAACTGAAATCGAAAGAGCGGAACCATTGCTGTTTGTACTATTATCCGAACATCTGGCAAGAGTCGTCAGAACTAATGCTGAACAGAGCAATGTTTTCTAAAAGTAAATAATTGTCAACTGATTATTTAGTACACGTATGGCGTAATTCTTGTTCCCACCACAATAATAAAAATCAATTATTATTTACAGAATTTAAAACTACTTCCTATTCAATTATCTCACTATTAATGTAAAAAAAATAGTTCAATATCACCGTTATCCTTTTGAATAGACATGAAAATGCTATCGTTTAGAATATTAATTTCTATTGAAAAAAGTCTGTACTACAACTAATATTTAATGAAAGATATAAAGACGAATATCATGATACAAAGAATATAAAGTTATCAATTTAACGGTGTGAATACCTTTTATTTAAAGAATATTTCTATCTCTTCTTTCCCTATGCTTTATTGTAACACTCCCCAAACATGGTTCGACTTGTGATTTTGACATACAATGGAATCACGCCAAGCAATTCGTGCAATCACAATCCCACACTCAAATCAGTTTCTTATTTTGAGGCTTTCCCGGGGAGACGGGCGTGTGGCGCATCGACTACGAACTGCTGATCTGAAAAAGCCCCCCCCCGAAGCTCAGGCTCCGGGGGGGGGCTTTCTGTGTCGTGCAGGCATCTACCATGTAGACGATCGAGACGTAGGGCACGCCCGAACGGGCTGAAAGCCCGATTTCGCACGTGCGGTTGTTCGAATAACCCGCCTTCACGCCCGAGCGTTTGATGACGGGCCGCAGTTTGCGCGGGGCCCAGGCGTTGACCTCGGGGTGCGTGAATCCGCAACCTCCTCGGGCACCACCACCTCGTCGGCACACAGCCGCGCCAGCGAAACGATCACCCCGGACAGCCCCATGCGGCGCATCGAGCAGGTGACATGCACGGCGACAGGGCCGGAACTCCAGCCGGTCGCGCAGGAAGGTCCAGATGAACTCCGCCGGTTCGTAGAGTTTCATGCGGCCGATCTTTTCGCGCATGCGGTGCAGGCAGGGGCTCTGGTCGCACAGCACCGGCCAGCGCCTCTTCCAGCTCGGCGGTCTTGCGGTCGGCGATGTCGGCCATGCCCTTGCTTTCCCAGATTGTGTCGCAGCAGAGACGTTCCATGTTCTCGGGAAAGACAACCTCGTAACCCGCCTTGCGGAGCAGCGCGACCATCTTTTCGGCCAGCGGTTCCGCGACTGGGGGTCGCGGGCGAGACCCATCGTCTGATTGATGCAACTCGGGAAATAGACCACCTTGTCCGGTTCCGGCGCGGACGCCGTGCGCAGCGTTTCGGGCATCCGATAGGCCCGCGGCATCGAGGGCAGCCATTGGGGAAGCCCCAGCGCATGCAGCCCCTTCGCGGCAGCGGTCATCGTCCGGGTGCCGAGAACCCGGTGCGCCGTGTCGGCCAGCGTCAGCACGGGGCGCAGGGTGTTTTTCAGCCCGGCGAAACGGCGGGCCGCAAACTCCCCGGCGGCATGTCCCGCACTCCCGGGCGGCACCCTCAGGGCGCGCAGGGCGTGGGTCAGTTCCCCCGTATTGATTCCCACGGGACAACTCGTCGAGCAGAGCCCGTCCCCGGCGCAGGTCCGCTCCCCGGGGTAACGGTAGCCGCGTTCGAGCTCCCGCACGAGGCGCGGATTCTCGCCGGAGGCTTTCAGCCGGGCGATCTCGCGGCGCACGACGATGCGCTGGCGCGACGAGAGGGTCAGCCCGCATGTCAGGCAGTTCACCTCGCAGAACCCGCATTCGATACAACGGTCGATCAGGGGATCGGTCAGCGGCAGGGGCTTGAAATGGGAGAGATGACAGCGGGGGTCGTCGTTGAAAATCACCCCGGGGTTCAACAGACCCGCAGGGTCGAACAACTC
>PPYF01602828.1_pt1 | contig 28842 bp, 36 predicted proteins | sample 1559871 | NCBI WGS metagenome assembly PPYF01 (sample SAMN08240021, study PRJNA423297) | Human gut metagenome, whole genome shotgun sequencing project.
TTCCTATCAGAGGAGACGATATGGGGAGAAACAACAATCCCACTCGCGGTTCCACAATCCGACATGTGGTCCGCACGATCGCGGCGGCCAGTGCGGCCGCCGCCACCCTGGTGGCGGGTATGCTCGTCGCGGGCACGGCGGACGCGGCCGACATGCGCGACCCGTTCGAACGCTCCATCCAGAACGGCAACCCCGGTTTGTGGGCGAACCTGGGCACGATCACGTTCAGCAACGGAGCCAAATACGAGGGCATGATGCAGACGCTCGGCGTGGTCGACAAGGTCAACGGGAAGAACGCGTACTGCATCCAGGCCGACGTACTCTACACGGGCACGACGGGCACGTGGGGCGAGTGGACCGACGCGAAGACGAAACCGGACGCGCAACGGCTCGCATGGCTGACCGACAAGTACAACGGGAACACGGACGACCTCACGCAGGCCGCGATCGCGGGCCTCATCCACCAGAAGCTCGACCCGATGGGCAACGAATACCTGTCGGGCATCCAACGCCTCGGCTGGAAGGACGGCACCAGCTGGGACACGTACACGAAGAAGATGAACGAGTTGTGGAATGAGGCGGTCGCCAACACGCCCTCGAACCTCGACATGAGATACCAGTACACCATCGGCAAACGCAAAGGCACCATCGATGTCGGCATCCAGAACGGGAACGGCGGCTTCCTTTCAGGAATCACGTACACCGCGACCCTGAAGGGCCCGGCCGTGTTCGACCAGACCGGCAAGAACACGATCAGCGGCACCACCACGAATTCTGCGCAGCATGTCGCGTGGACCGCAACCGGCAATGGCAAGGTTATGCCTGTTTTTAATTACAAGGTTCCGAAGGCCGCCAAACTGTCCTCGCCGAACCAGAACCTGATGGCAGCTACCGATCCCGAGACCGTGTCGCAGAACATCCAGTTCGAGGTGCGCCGACTATCTGAACCGTGTCGCCAAGACATACGGCAACCCGGTCGCCACCGCGGACGCCACGTTCGACAGGAACGGCCAGGAGCGGACCGTCACCGCGAAGAACGCGAACGGCACCGACTACGTCAACCCGCAGGACGGGCGCGTCGGCACCTGGGTGTGGGTGATTCTCAAGAACGAGCAGACGCAGCCAGACTACATCACCGCCGACTATGTCGACCCGTTCGGACAGATCACCGAATCCGACGTCCACAAGGCCGCTCCGAACCATGACTCCACCGTGCTCGAACAGTACACGGGCCTGAACAAGGACATCATGGACACGATCACCATCGGCGGCCTGCCCCAGGACTACGGCCAGTTCAACACGAACAAGGCCTATGGGTTCGGCGCCGACGTGAAAGCCAAGATCCGCGTCTGGTGGGCGGGCTCCGGCACCGGCGACCGCACGCAAGACGAGAAGTTCAAGCCGACTACCCAAGCGGAGCCGACCGCCGACGCCAACCACAGGCTGCTCGGCGAATGGGAGGTCCCCGCGGGCAACGGCACGTACAAGGTCGGCGGCGGCAGCATCACGTTCCGGCAGAACAACACCGGGGATGAGAAGACCGTCGCCACGGGCGTGAACATCAAGGCCACGACCAACAACGAGTCCGGCTACTACGTGTTCGTCTACGACTTCCCCGGTTCCGACCGTGCGGAAGCGTTCAAGTCCGACTACAACGACCCGTGGGAGCGCAGCTTCGTCGAAGTCAGCCCGACCACGGCCACCCTGACCAGCGATGTGAGCAAGCCGACCGTCATGCGCAACGAGAGGTTCTTCGACACGGCGCACATCACCGGCACCGTGCCGCGCGGCAGCTACGTCACATTCACCGCGTACGACGCGGTCAGCGGCAGCCCGGACATGAACGTCAACAAGCTGCTCGACAACGAGCGCGTCAACATCACCGACGCGCAGGCTGATGCGGGCAAGCCGTTCGACGTGAGGAGCCCGGATATCAGCACCCCGAACCTGGGCAACGTGTACTGGCAGGCACGCCTGTACAACAATCTGGGCCAGGAGCTCGCCAGCCATATGCTCGGCATCGAGAATGAGACGACCACCGTCTTGGGCAACGACGTGAAGACGAAGACCAGCAGCGCCGCCGTCTACCCGGGCCAGAAGTTCCACGACACGGCCACCATCACCGGCAAGCTCGACCAAGGCGCCTACGTCACGTTCGATGCTTACGGTCCGGCCGCCGTCTACAGGGATGGCCTGCCGAAGATCCTCGACAACGCCAGGGTCAACATCCCGGCCGACAAGATCGCGAACAGCCAGTGGAACACCGGCCTGGACGTGGATTCGCCCGAAATCACCGCCTCCGGCGAGGGCAACATCTACTGGGTTGCGACCGTGCATGCGGCCGACGGTTCCGTTCTCGCCACCCACGAGCCGGGCATCGCGGGCGAGACCGTCCAGCTGCTCAAGCAGAGCATCACCACGCACGTCAGCAGTCTGAGCGTCGGACTGGGCGAGGAGTTCACCGATTCGGCCGACATCAACGGCATCGTGCAGGAGGGCGACTACGTGGTGTTCCGCGCCTACAACCCGGTGGGAGGCGATCCGGACACGAACGCCGGCCTCCTGCTGAAGGACAGCAGGGTAGTGCTCGACGCGGACCAGGCCGCCGCATCCGTGAGCGGCACGGTCACCGTCAAATCCCCGGCCGTCGCCTCCGACAAGCCCGGCAAAGTGTACTGGCAGGCCGAACTGCACGCAAAGGATGGCGCCCTGCTCGCCACGCATGACCTCGGACTGCCCGAGGAGACCGTGACCGTCACACCTCCGACCATCACCACGCACGTCAGCAGTCTGAGCGTCGGACTGGGCGAAAAGTTCTCGGACAAGGCGACCGTCACCGGCAAGGTCCTCGAAGGCAGCAGGGTCAAGTTCACCGCCTACAACCCGGTGGACCTCGACCCGGACACGAACTCGGGCATCCTGTACACGGAGACCGTCAACGTGACCGCCGAACAGGCCAAGGCCAGCTCCACGACCCCGTTCACCGTGGCCTCCAAGAAGACGAGCACGATGAAGGTCGGCAACGTCTACTGGCTGGCCCAGGTGCTCGACCCGGACGGCACCGTGATCGCCCAGCATGACCTCGGACTGCCCGAGGAGACCGTGCGAGTCACCCCGCCGAAGATCACCACCCAGGTCACCCGCCCCACCGTCAAGCCCGGCGAGGAGTTCGCCGACAAGGCGACCATCAGCGGCAAGGTGGAACGCGGCAGCTACGTCACGTTCGACGCCTACGAGCCCGTCTCCGGCGACCCGGACACGACCGTCGGCAAACTGGTCGACAACGCGAAAGTCCCAATCTCAGACAAGGACGCGGACACCTCCGCCAAGAAGGATGTGACCGTCACCAGCCCGAAGACCAAGACCGATGATGCGGGAGCCGTCTACTGGAAGGCCACCCTGTACGCGCCGGACGGAACAGTGCTCAACACGCATGATCTCGGACTCCCGTCCGAAACCACGTTCGTCCAGCCGGGCGGCATCGTCACCTCCAACGCGCAGAAGCTCGGCGCCACCGGCGAACAGCTGTACGACGAGATCACCGTCTACGATGAGACGAGCGCCGAGGAAAGCGCCGACGGCCAGGTGCATGAGGGCAAGAGCAATTCGAACCCGCATGGCGTGATTGGACGCATCCCCCAGCATTCCACCGTCACCGTCGAAATGTACCGTCAGTCCACCGAGGACAACGGCGACCAGGGCATGTACAAGATCGCGGAGAAGACCGTGACCTTGGACACGAACCAGATGACCCCGATCAAGGAAGGCCAGTCGGGCAACCGTCCCGGCAAGCTCACCCTGAAGGTCACCGACCCGAAGTTCAAGACCGACAAGGCGGGCATGGTCTACTGGAAGACCACGCTGAAAACGTCGAACGGCGCGGTGCTGGACTCCCACATCTACGGTGAATGGAACTCCGACCATGAGAGCGGCTACAAGTCGTATGAGCGGACCCCGGTCCAGAAGTATTCGACCACCGTGTCGAAGAAATGGCTGAGCGACGCGGACGGCAAGTACGCAGACAGCACGCTCCAGGTGTACGACGTGCTCCATCAGACCGGATACGAGCCGTACAACGACGAGTATCGGGTCGGCAACACGGCGCAAACCCCGGCCGGGGCGACCATGCAGTTCGAAATCTGGAGCAAGGACGGCAAGAACAAGGGCACGATGGTCAAATCGTATGATGCGACGGAACTGCCCGGGCTGAACCGTCTCGGCACCGGCAAGGAACCCGATCCGGCCCACCCGAATGCGGGTGACGATACGCTCGACAACTATCAGAACGTGAAATCCGCGACCGCGACCATCCCCTCCGACTGGGATGCGTCCAAATACTACTATCGCGTCAGGATCACCGTACCCACCACCACGCCGGGCACCGGTTCGGATGAAAGAGACCCGAACCGCGACGTCGTCTGGTACGGCGGCTACGACGAGGATGAGGCGTTCGACGTGATCCACGTGGACACGACCACCACCGAACCCCTGTGGGTCGATGGGATGAACGTGAGCGACGAGATCACGCTGAAGGGCAACATTCCCGCGGGAATGCAGTACGAGGCCGAACTGTGGCGCACCAGCAAGGACGGCAACGTCCGCAAGAACGCCGCAACCAAGTACGATGACACGGACCATAAGGGTGTAGCCAGCGAGAAGGTCGCCACGACCGGACGCCAGGATGTCCCCAAGTCCGCGCTCGGAGCGCACTTGGAGGGGGTCACGTTCCGCACCAAGAGCATGGAATCCCCGGGCGTCGGCTCCTACATCTGGCGCGTCAAACTGTATTCGCCCGAACAGCCACACGACACGAAGAACGGGACCGGCACCGGCGGCGACACGAGCATGCCCGCACAGTCGGGCGTGATCACCGGAGCCTGGATGAAGCAAGCCGGCGCCGCGGAATACGCGGACGACCCGCAGGGCGGCGACCATTGGAGTCAAGCCAATGAGAAGCAGACCGGCGTGGGCGACGGCTACCGGGATCGCTGGCTCCTGTTCGACGGCCGCGACGTGGACTCCGAGAAGTTCGAGGTCATTCGCATCGACACCGATGTGGCCGGCACGAACCTCATCCACACGTGGAAGAACGAACATTACGTGGACGTCACCAACAACGGCGCCGACGTGAACGATCATGCGACCATCAGCGGCTACATGCTCGACGGCTACAAGCTCGGCTTCGAACTGTACAAGCAGGCATCCGGCACCGACGCGGCCAAGGACACGAAGGTGAACGGCGTCGATCCCGTCAGCCTGCAGGAAGCCCAGAAGGAACTGGATTCGGCGAAACTCCATATCACCGACCCCGGCGACTACTACTGGGTGACCGTGTTCACGAAGCCCGACGGCACCGCATGGCAGCCCGACAACGTGAAGGAATCCCGTTCCGACAAGCGCGTGAAAGCCGAATCGTTCCACGCGGTCCGCATCACCACCACCACGGCGAAATGGACCGGCAAGGACAACACGACCACGGACGTGGCTCTGATCGAAGGCTGCCTGCCCGAGGATGCGATCGCGAACTTCGAACTCCACGACTACGAGACCGGCGACAAGGTTGCGGAAACCGGCGACACCACGTTGAAGGAGCTTGGCTACAAGACGTGCAGCGACGGCAACACCAGCCAATCGGTCGAATCGAAGCTTGTCACCCTGCCCGACGCCAAGGACCACTACTTCGTGGAAAGCGTCCGCTTCCCGAACGAGGACAAGGACCAGGGCTTCCACCGCGGCAACGACAAGGTGAAGTCCGAATCCACTCGCACCATCACCGCGAACACGGACGTGAACGTGGAAACCATGCTGAACATTCCGGTATCCGACCACACCGATCTGGTGAACGTCAAATACTTGAAGAACGACGGCAAGGACATCCGCGACGACCTGACCGGCCCGCTCACCGCCTCCTGGGAGGTATGGAAGCAGGACAAGGACGACGACCCGTCCAAGGATGTGAAGATCACCACGCTCGCCGACGGCAAGCAGGCGATCCAACTCGAATCCGGGCAGACTGAGGCGTACAGCCCCGAATGGACTCCAAGCCAGACCGGCATCTTCTACTTCCGTGTGATCATCAAGGATGAGAACGGGAAGGTCCTGAAGTACGGTGCGGCCCGCGAACCGTCCGAAACGATCCGTATCATCGACGCGAAGTCCAAGACCACGCCCGTCGTGGACGAGCAGGACAGCGTGCCGGACAAGGTGACGATCACCGGACCGGTGGCCGCCGGAACCATGGTATCTTGGCAGGTCAAACACATCTCCGATGGCGGCGCCGACTATGATGAGGTCATGCAATCCTGGAACACTCCGAAGGAAGGCGCGGTCATCATCACCGACGAGCAAGCCAAGGAGGCGTTGGAGAATGGCGGCATCACCGTCGAAAGCCCACGCAGATTCCAAGGCAAGGCCGGTGAGGATTACTACTTCGAGTTCAGCCTCACCAGTCCGAAACGCGCCGAGGACGGTACGCCCGCCAAGGCCGTGAAGGACAAGGACGGCGTGTACACGACCGAACACCTCGAATCGAACGGCGTGCTGCCGATTGGCGAGGAGAAGGTCGACGGGGACGAGACGGAACCCCAAACCACTCCGACCCCGTTCTACACGGATCGCAGCCGCGTCGACGATGAAACCATGAGGTTCATCAAGATCACCACGACCGCGAACACGCACAACGCGACCGTCGGCGACAAGATCCATGACACCGCGCACATCACCGGCCATGTGACGGAAGGCTACTGCGTGAAGTTCGAATACTGGCAGCAGAACGACGGGGATGCGGGCAACGACAAGCTGCTCACCACCACCGACTGCGTGACCGTGCCCGCGGGAGCCACCAGCGTGGATTCGCCGGAGATCACGGCCGACAAGGAAGGCACTTTCTACTGGCGTGAACAGCTGATCCCGGTCAAGCCGGAACAGTCGACTGGCCTGGTCACGTACGGCAAGCCGCGTGTGGCCGATGAGACGGTGAGAGTGCATCCGCTTGCCAAGACCGGTATCGGCGTGCTTCCGCTGATCGGCGGCATCGTGATGCTCATGGGCGTGGGTCTGGTCCTCACCTTGGGCGGACGCCGCCGTCGTACGAATCGGGGACGCCACATGGCGTGACCCGATCCCGGGCCGCGACGCCGATAAGGGTCGCGGCCCGGGCGGAAAAAACAAAAGGGATACGTAATCCCCCTTTTGTTCATCAACCTTGACGTCCTCCCATGCCTGAAGGCATGGGATTCCAGCATCAATGCGATGCTGTTGGTTCGCGTTTCAGAGCGGCTGCGTCCTTGGCAATATTCTTGTCTTGGATGTCTGACGCCGTGTTTCCACGCCCGGCCTCGTCCAGGCCGGATATGAGTTGCTGGTGCCCGCGTTGCAGTATGTTGATCGCCGCATTCGTGTCGGCATTCAACTTGAGGCCGCACTTGGTGCAATGGAATTCCGCTTGGCTCTCGCGGTTCTCCTTGCACGTGTGGCCGCACCGGCTGCACTGCTGGCTGGTGTACGCGGGGTTCACGAGCAGGAGGCTGCTCGCGTACGCGCGTTGGGTCTTGTATTCGAGTTTTTGCCGGATACCGCCCATGCTCGCGGAACGCAAGGCGTGGTTGAGTCCGCGTTTCGCAGCTTGACCGTTCGGCAGGAACCGTCCCGGATGCAACGGATCAGACACGGGTTTCGCCTTGCGGCTCATACCTTGGAGATTCAGATCCTCCAATACGATCAGGTCATATTCGGAGACGAGCCGATGGGACACCTGCTGCTGGAAGTCGTCGATAATGCGATGCGCCTGACGGTAGAGGCGGCTGATCTGCTCCTGCTCCCGCATATACCGGTTGGAACGGTGTCCGCCGCGCACATACTCCTTCGCACTCAACCCGGATTGACGGACACGACGCGCCTGCGCCTTCTGACGACGGCGAATCTCCCCATCGATTTTCTCCAACCGGTTTTTCGGCAGGTCGATGAACGAACCATCCGCCAACGCGAGACTATGCGCGCAGCCACGGTCGATGCCCGTCTCCAAACCGGTGCGCTTGCGGGGGATGGGCAACGGGTCGTTGACGAACACGAGATACCCGGCCTTGGGATGCACGCCGATGGACGTGTAGGGGCGAATCTCCTGGGACAGGCGAACCCTGATACGAATCTCGAACCGGCATCCCCGGCCGGGCAGGCTGTGTTCCTTCGAGTTCTGGCCGCTGATGACGACCACGCCATGCCGTCTGTTGAGCTTATGGAAGACGGCGTTCGCGCCCTTGTTGTACCAGCACACAAACATCGGATCCGTCTTGCGTGACTTGAACCCTGGCATACTGCCCGGATACCGGTGGCGCTTCTTCAACGTCTTGCGACGCTTGTTCGCACTCCACCAGTCCGTGTTCTCGATACGGTTAGGCGACTGCAACACCATCGCCGGCACAGACGCCAGCCACGAGCACTGCTCGCGCACCTGCCGGTCCGTACGGGAATCCACCACCGCCCCCAACGGGACCAGCTCGCTCCTGCCACGGTTCCATTTCATGCGACGGGTGCGCAACTGGTTGTACCGGCAACGCCACGCATCGCACAGCCAATCCAACACCACCCGAGGATCGTCCGACCAGACGGGCATCTCACATCCTTCGACGTCCACGCACATGCCAAGATACGGGGCCGCACCCCGCACCTCAACACGTTCGATGCACACCTTCTGAGTCATGACCATCATTATACCATTACGCGCGTAGTAATATTAATCGAAGGAACGCAGTTCCTCCCCGCCCTAAAGGACGGGGCCTCCCTGCGAAAAATAAGGTGACACTAAAGCGGGTTAATGCCACGGTTTTCAGATTTTCTTCAAGAATCGTTCTTTGAACGAATGATAATCGTAGTATCCGTCCGGTTTTCCTCCACCCAACTTCGGAACAGGAAAAGCCGGTCAATCTTCCAGAACGTTGTCTTAAAAAAAGGATGCTGCGCCGATGCGAAGAATTAAAATATTCATCGATAACACCATTATTCCCGCAGACATATACGCCGGGCAGAAAATCGCTTTCATCTTCCTGCCAGCAGGCCGTCAAACAGCTCAAGGTCGTGAACAAGTCGTGCATCAGGCTTCAGTGGAGAATGAGAACGGGCGTGTAATCAATGTGACCTGGCAGGCTAAAGGCTGGTTCAACCGGCTTGTCACCCGGCATTCGCCTCTTCTTCGCCGTATGCTCGGACAACCCGACACCTACCGGTTCGACGATAACATCGCCTCTCCGGAATTCATTCAGGAGCGTGCAGATTGAGCAGGGCAGCACATAAGGCCGTTCAACCAGTAAGCCGATCAGCCGTAAGAAGGAAGAACCGGTTCCAACGACGTGTCGCCCTCTGCCTGATGTCGGCAATGATTTTGTCAGGCGGAATGGCATGTCTTTTTCTGCCGCATAATGAAACCGCATACGCAGGTGAACGTTTCAACCAGTCCACCGCATTAACCACGGAACAGTTGACGGCATCAAGCATCGATGATGCGGCTAGCAGGAGCAGCCAAAGGGAAGACCTCACAGTGGACGGCACATGGGATATGGGCGACCGGCCGGAGGGCAAGCTCACCATCATCCACGCGGACAATCCAGTGGTCCGTGACCTGATCAACGGGCGCGACGAGGATCAGACTCCGACCGGATTCAATCCGGACCATGCGACCGGCGATACGGGCAACGCGTACGCGTACGGGCAATGCACATGGTGGGCGTACACGCGGCGCACGCAACTGGGATTGCCGGTCGGCAGCCATCTGGGGGATGGCGGCATGTGGGCCGATTCCGCCAAGGCGCTCGGCTATTGGGTGGATGATACTCCCCGACAAGGGGATGTGATCGTGTTCAGCCCGGCGCAGGTCAACAACGCATGGGGGCACGTCGCCATCGTGGAGAAGGTCAACGGCGACGGTTCCATCGAGATTAGCGAAGCGAACGTGAACGGGCAGGTCGGCCCGTTCCGACGCACCATCGAGGCGAAACAGACGCATGCATACCAGTACATCCACTATTAGAAGAGCTCCCATTGTCCTGACGGTTCTCCTGCCAATCGTCATGCTCGCCATGCCGACGATCCCGGCATGGGCGGACGCCGTCGATTCGGCTCCGACCCACATGGCGAGCAGTGTCAGATCGTTCCCGAAACACTTGGTTCCGCATCGTTCGTTCAGTGAGGCCGTATCGACCGACGTGGACGGCTCATGGGGAGGCATCGAAACCTTGGACGTGCCGCATACGGAAAGCCCCGAGGAACAGGCCACGCGCATCCAAGCCGAACAGGCGCGACAGTCGGAGGCTGCGTCACGCGCCGAACCACGCACACCGGTCATATCGGCGCCGACGACAGGTGACAAGGAGAAACCCGCCTCGGATACGGCCGCCGCCCTGGTCTCCTACGCGCTCCAATACCAGGGCGCGCCATACGTGTACGGGGGCAATACGCCTGCCGGCTGGGATTGCAGTGGTTTCACCCAATACGTGTACGCGCGGTTCGGCATCCAATTGCCGCACCCGTCCGGCATGCAGGCCACGGTCGGCACGCCCGTCACCGACCCGCAGCCGGGTGATCTTATGGCAAACGCGGGGCATGCGGGCATTTACATCGGCAACGGTCTGATGATCCATGCGATGAACCCGGTCGATGGCACGAAGGTCACGGCCGTCATGCCCGGCATGGGATATTATCGTCTGCTCGGCTAGGGCACGCTATACTGTGTGGAAAGGGTCGGTGCGCGTTTTCCGGTTCTCTGTCCGAACGACGCGCGTCGACCCTTCTTTGTCACCGGTTGTTGTTGGCGTACGGGTTTTGCGTATTGCCTGATGTTTTTAGTTTAGGGTGGCGGTACCGGTGGATAGTGTGATTAGTTGGGAAAGTAGTGGGCTGATCCATGCCCATTCGGCGAATAGTAGCGTTACCCAGAAGAATAGGCAGGTGGTTGCGCGTAGGATGATTGGGCCTGATTGGATGCGCCAGATTAGTGTCATGAGGTTCCATGATGTTGTTTTCTTCTGTCGGTCTTTGTGCCAGATGAGCCATGACAGGCCTGTGAGGATGCACCAGATTGTTAGTGTTGCGGTGAACAGGAGTTGGCTGACTGGAGCGTATTTGCTGGCTTTTTGGATACTGCGTGCGATGGTGGCTTTTGCCTGTTGTATGGGAGTTGATTGTTTGGGGGCAAGTTCTTGCGGTATTCCGTCAGCAGTGTTGGCCCAATATTTGAACCGTCCGCGGACGATGAGTCTAGCACTCAGACTGTCCTGTTCATCTAGCGAGTATTTACAGGTGGTGAGCGTGATGAGGCGCGCGTCTTTTTGGTCTGTCTGGTCGGCGATGACGGCGGCATCATCGGGGGTCGTCATCCAAGATGATTGCATTTCATACACGTACCAGTGGTCGGCTGTCTGAATGATGATCGGATCCCCGGGTTTCAACGTGTCCGCCGGCCCTAGGTCGCCGGGGGTGCGGTGTCCGGCGTAGGAGCTGTTGCCGATGCTTCCGGGCATGACGGTTCCTTGATAGTGTCCGATACCGTAGTTGTCAAGGACTTGCAGATCGGTGCCTTCTTGGATGGCTCGTTGCCATTCGGTGCCGAACCGGGGGATTCGCATCCAGCCGATCACTGTCGAGTATTCGGGTTCCGGTTCGGTGGGTGGTTCTCCGGTTTGGGGTTTGGCGATGCGGGTTGAACCGTCGGTTTTAGTGGGTTGGGCTGTTTTGAATCCTTGGTTGGTGACGATGGTTTGTTGGGTGTGGATCTGGTCCATTCCGTTGCCGATGTATACCCATCCGACGTGCATTACTAGGATGATGGCGAGGAAAATCGACATGCCTGCGAACAATTGCAACAGCCGGTAACCCACTCCTTGTGATTGTCTGTCTTCTCTCTTAGGAACGGTGTTCTCTTCAATATTCCGGAGCGAAATGTCGTCAGTATTGTGCTGAGGACGGAGTCGGCCGGGTCTTGAGGCGGCATGTCTTCCCATTAGTCTTTTTCCTTTCTTCCCGGATACGGTTTAGTTGACTAACTTCCGTTTTACCGTCTCACTGCTTAGAACGAATGCTATCGTCGTTAATCGCCTTGTCGTATGCGGCCTTCTCCTCCTCGTCGTCGCCGTATGCGTCGAGCCGGCCCACATGATGCTCCGCGTACGCCTCGCGCAGGTCGTTGACGCCGATCAGGGGTTCGGTCGGATGGTCGGCGCCGTTCATAGTCGCCCGTCCGATGCCCCGGTTCAGGGCGCGGATCAGGCCCGCCGCCTGTTCGACGGTCAGGTTGATGACACGCTCCGTCGCATCCTCATCTGCCCTGAAGGCGAGCTGGATGGTCGGCCATCTGGTGCAGTCGAATTCGACATGGCCCTCGCAGTCATCCACCTGCCAGAGGGGTTCATGCTTGTCGCTCATGCTTCCACTCCTTGGAAAAGCTGCATTTTGTACACTGTGTCCTGGATGCGGTGCCGTTGTTCAAGCCGGTCGGACAACGGATGTTCGAGCATGTCAAGCAGGCCGCTGATCCGTTCGCGCAGCGGGTCATCCATGACGGTCTGCTGGTTGCAGGGCATGTAGCTGCCGTAGGGGATGTTGCACCATGAGTCGACGCGATGCTGCTGCCACGTGCCCAGCTTCCATTCTCCGTAGTTGTCGCCCCATTCGGCGCACAGCCGTTCCGCCAGTTGACGGTCGGATTCGGATTCGAGACGCACATACATGTACCAGGTCTCGCCCTCCCACGTGTTGTGTTCGCGGAACTCCAGCCAATCCCGTTCCGGTTGGATACGTTGGCCGTCATCCTTGATTGGATGCACGCGCTCCGGGTGGACCGTGCGGTAGGCATCCAATAGTCGGCCGATTGGTGTGGATGCCGGTAGTTTCACCGTTCGGGCGATACGCTTGCGTGCCTCGCCGGAACCGACCCGTGGTGATTGCAATGGGTCGCGCCAATGGTTCTTGCATCCGTACCACCGCCAATAGGCTTCCTGACTGGCGAACACATGCAGATTGCTCTCGCCATCCTCGTGATACAGGTTTGCCAATGTCGTCTCCTTTCAGTGCTTGTGCCGGCAGTTTTCGCACAACGGCAGACCGCATATGTATCCGCCGTTGAACCCGTCGCAGTCATGGGTGGCGTGACGGCCGCAGCCGTAGTAGCCCGAGTAGTCGTCTTTTGGCACGGTTTCGCCGTTCTCGCAGCGCACGGTCTCGTATTCGATGCTCATGGTCTGTTCCTTCCGAAGTATTCCGCAGTGTTCCGGGTTTCCGAATCCTCGTCGTCAAGGAACCGTTCGGGCCACAGGGTCGCGGCCGCACGGCGTATCTTGACCTTGGGTATGTTGCGCCAATCCCGTTCGGTCAGACGATTCACCTGTTCAATCAGCTCCCGGCCTTTGGCGGTCAGCCTTTCCGTGTCCTTGTCGGCCAGTCCCTTCTCGGCGAGCGTGGATGGCGTCTGCGGGTAGATGAATGCGGGATGCTGGGTGTGTCCGGCCATGCGGAACAGTGTCCACCATTCGCCGGTCGTCAGATTCGGGAGATCGTTCTCTTCGGTCATGACCTGTCGTTCTTCCGTCTGTTCGCGGCGGGCGTCATGGGCTTGCAGTTCGGGCCCATCATCCGTCCACGCGTTCCCGTAGTTGCTCGTGTGCTCGCCGTGCAGGGCGAGCAGGATGCCCGCGTGATAGTCGCACAAATCGATGCTCCGGTTGATGATCCGGGTGCGCGTGCCGCCGAAATAGGAGCCGTCATCGTAATTGTCCCGTGCGACGATAGGGAAGCTCACTCCCCAGTACATGGGATTTTCGGCCATGCTCGCACAGCCGGCGATGTCGCAGGAATGCCGTTCGACGGCGGGCTTGGTGATGTCACCCATCGGTTACTCCAATCCGTCGCCTTGGTAGATGTTCAGATCGTAGTGTTCTGGAATCACGCTCTGACAGCCGCAGCCATCCGGTCCGGTGAGTACGAGCATGGGACGGATCACGCCTTCCTCGCTCCGTATGCCGCCATCGTCAAGGCGCACCGTGAACGAGTAACGTCCATGCACCAGACGGCCTTCCTCCAGGACCTGCCCCCAGCGAACGCGGTGCTGGAACACGCTGTGGATCGTTTCCACGTTCATGCATTCGCCGGTCATGTCAACCAGATCGTCATCGCCTTCGCCCGTACAGTCGGGTTGTCCGATCAGCACATACAGATCGCCATGCTCGGATTTGATGTTTTCGAGTCGTTTGATGAGTTCGCTGACACGCATCGGTCAATCCTTCCCGCATTGGTCGCATTCGTATTCGCCGGCCTCGTTTTCGTGGATACAGTCCGTGCAGACCTTCTCGCCGCAGACGTGGCATTCGATCAGGGCCGAGGAGGATGCGTCATGTCCACACAACGGGCAGGCGGTCATCTCGCCATCCACGATGGTTTCTTTCTTTTGTTTTGGTTCTTTCATGGTTCGGTCCTTCCGGAGCGTGATGTCGTGGATGGTTTCGAGCTTTTCGATGAGTTCGCTGACACGCATCGTTCAGGCCTCCTTCACCGTCGTGACGTTGGTGACTTCAGCATCGCTGTCGGTGAGTTCGACCTGTTCGCCTAGACGGTATTCGTCGGCGTTGTTGAGGAGTTCGTTGATGGCATCCTGTTCGGTGGAGTCGTCGTCGAGTTCGACGGTGAAGGTGCCTGAGTAGGTTTCCTCATAGTTGATGGCGTAGCGCTTCATGGTTTCCTCTTTCGTTTTTATGTGGACATATTCAGTATAACACGTAAGTGGGATAAGGCAAAACCCGCCTCCCCAAAAAAAAGGAAACGGGTCGGCGAATATCAAAAAAACTAGGGGTGTGTTTACCCTATTTAAGTTTTGCGTGATGATTGTCGTATGCGTACGCCGAGGTATGGCATCACGCCTGACCGGTTCATGAGGGTCGCGCATCCGTTGCCGCGATAGCACGGCAACGTGGCGGTCGACAACCACACGTTCGTCAACGCCCTGCCGTGGATGTGCCGCACGGGAGCCCGTGGAGGGACCTGCCGAAGTGCTGCGGCAAGTGGGTCACCGTCTTGCCGGCGGTTCGACCGCTGGTCCAGGAACGGCGCGACAGGGCGCCTGTTCGCGGCATTGCAGGAGAAGCGGATCATCGGGGCGGAATCTCAGCCACACCAGACTTTCTGTTTTCTTTTTCCTGCTTTCGTGCCTTGTCCCATGCGGCTCGGTTCCATGGGAGTACCGGCTTCTTCGGCGGCTCCCCGTATTCCGGTAGGATGAACGTGTAGCCTGTCTCGCTGGTGGATGCTGTAAGCCGCGTTATGGGAGCGCTCCACCGTCCGGAAGCGTGTGCGTTGAGTTCCGCGCGCTGCCGTTCGAGCCGTTGGCCTGTTTCCTCCAGCTCGTTGATGTCAGGGTTTGAGGTGGGTGGGATGATTCGTTTGATGGTGACGTTGCCGGCCTGGTATTCGACGGTCTGGTAGTCGTATAGGCCGAAATCTTTTTCGAATCCCGAACTGTGCGTGACTGTCAGGGTGCTGTTGTCGGGGCCTGTGAAACGGCGTGTGTCCTCATGGTAGCTGCCATATCCGTCGGCGTTGCCGTCATGTTTTGTTCCGGCTTCCGTCCATCCGTCCGGCAGCGTGATTGGTGGTGGGGTGATTTTGCCGTGCTGTTGCAGGCGCTGGAGTACTGGGATCTGCGAGGTCTGTTGCTCGTATGCGCTTAGTGTTGCCGCGTCGGGGAAGCCGAAGCTGTTGAGTTCGTCTGCGAATCGTCCGTCTGGGGTGCGTCTCCGGTGTTTCGCTTGTGCTGTTCGGCTGGATGTCGTCAATGTTTTGGTGTTCTTTCGACGAGTGTTGTTTGTCTTTGATTCTAATCGCGCCTTGAAAAAAGGAAGCAGGCCGGACGAAAGCAAATCAGCCAAGAAGAGGCACTGGATAGAATCCGCTCTCCGAATACATGAGCAGAGACCCGTCGCCAATGGGAGTACCGTTGCTCATCGTGGAAAACGTGTCGCAGAACCACGCATCATGCTCATGCAATACGGTCGGTACGGGCGTATGCCCGACCACCTGAGTCAGGTGCATGTCCCCGTCTTCGGCGAACTCGCCGCGATCGCACCATAGGGGAGAAGGCGTTCCTGCGCCGCCGCGCGCCGGGCCGATGTCCGTCATGGGCACGACCAGTGAGGCCGGATGGAGGAGCATTCGGTTCAAGCGATCCGCGACTTCCTCGACCGGCATGTCCATGTAATCGGCGCCCAGCCGCCGTCGCCCCCATGCACGGGTGAGCCCGGCGTGCGTGGCCAGAATGTTCCCGTCCGACCAAGCCAGTTGGAATGGGATATTTTGCATCAGCTCATGCACCTTGCGATGGGCGCCGGGTTTGAAGCCGGGCGCCAGTGCGCGCACTCGCGCATAGGAGGAGGAGCCTTGCTTCAGGAAGTACGGCACATCATGATTGCCGAGCAGTGGAATCACCTCACGTTCAAGGGATTCACGCCGATACCATGCGGCGAACGTGTCGAAGAATCGGATCAGACCGTTGTTCGACACGTTCCAATCGTCGCAGATGTCGCCCAGCAGGATCATGCGGCCGGCGGTCTCGCGTTGTGCAACCCGGCTGATCAAAGGCAGCAGGTCGGCTTTCGCATGCAGGTCTCCGACGAACAGGGTACGGGTCACGCAGCAACCTCCATCGCGGGCAAAACCTCATAATTCGAGTCGGTCAAAACAATGCGACCTCGCGAAGGAATCAGATTGGTCGTGTTCACTCGGCTATTAAGTCCGTTCGCATACCAAATCACATACCGGTGCCCCTCATGGACGAGACGTACCGGAATGTTCACGTCATCGGAGTCGATGACGCTCAGCACCGCGATCCCGTACTGGGATTCGACTGAACGGCGCAAGGTCTCGACGGGAACCCAATCATAGGTGGCGAAACGCCAGCCGAGAAACGCGATGAGGCTTAGCAACGTCAGCGCCGCCAAAGCGGTCTGACCAATCAGGATAAACGTGACGATGAGCGCGAAAATTCCCAGCCCCTGCATGATCTGGATCATCGCGGCGTGCAGGAACTCTTCGACGGTGGCGGGAAGCATGCACGCGAACGGACGCGACAGGGAATTGCTCTCCTTTTCCTTATCTTCCACATCGGTCTTTGCCTCGACCTTGACCGTTGGGGTCTTTTTCACAGGGCGACGGCGACGGCCAGCCGGTTTGACCGATGGTGGCTGCTGCCTCATGTCCTCGGTCTTCGCGTTCGGATCGGCGTGGGTCTCGTTCTCATTGAGTTTGCGTTCCATATCATTGATGGCGTTTGCCATATTTCTCTTGCCACTTCTTTCTATCGGTTGTCGTCCGGGGTCCTATAGTCGTGTTCACGCACCTGCCGTTCACGGTCGAAACAGTTATGCAGCAGGTTGACAGTACCGAAGTTCGCGGAATCGTCGTCACGGACTGCTTGTAGGATGCGCTGCCGGTTGTCCCAGATCAGCTTGTCAGCCTGTTTCTCGGTGAGGCCTTCCAAGTCGCCGTCTTGGTTGAAGTGCACGTACTTGTGCTTGTCGGGGTCCCATCCACCGTACTTGCGGGCCTCTTTGATCTGTTCCTCGCTCATGTCTTCCAGATGCAGGTCGTGGGGGTTGATGGATGGGGCTATGCGCAGGTCGCCGATCGTGGATTCGCCCTTGTTCTGCTCGTCGTGGTTGATGGTCTGCCATGCGGCGGCCTTCAACGCGGTCATGTTCTCCTCGTCGGGTTTGAAGAAGATCTGGTCTCGGATGGCGGAATCCATCATGTCGTGGCGTTTCTCCTCCAGTTCAGTGTCGAGGTCGAAGTCGTCATCCCCGGATTTTTCGGCGAGATCGTCCACGAGGTCGTTGCCGGTGAAACCCCATTCGTCTCCGTGGATTTCGGTGAGCTGTCCGCTGTCGATGCGTTGGCTGAGGTCTTCGGTGGTGATGAAGTCCATGCGATGGTTCACATAGCCGTCACGGTCGATGGACAGGGTGGTTTCCCCGTCTTCGTCGCTGTCGCTTTCCATCACGGAGTAGGCGTGCCAGCCTGCGGGCACCTTGTTGCGGTCGATACGGTCGTCGTCCAGTGCGTAGCCGCTGACGGTGGTGCCGTCGGGCATGTCGAATTCGATATGGCGCGCCTCGTAGGGGTCGTCGAATGCGTCGGTGGCCGTGAGCAGCTGGTTGAAGTCAGGCTCCGTGTCGTCGGTGAGGAGGCTGGCCACCTGTTGGATTTTTGTGTCGGAGGGGAGGCTGTCCTGCTTGTCTTCGTCCGCGAATCGTCCGTCCGAGCTGCGGCGTCGTTGGCGGGCTTGGGCTGACTTGTTTTGGTTGGTCATTGGAAATCTCCTTCTATGTGGACATATTCAGTATAACAGGCATATTGTCGCTCGGAGACAATTCTAGGGGGTCGGCCTCCCGTTTTTGAGAGAAGTCGCGATGTTGCGAAATCGGCAATATCTGTTATACTGAATATGTCCACATAAAAAAATGAAAGAGGAAACCCATGTACGTCATCGAAACCCGAATCAAAACCCGCAGCAACAAGACCATCTGGATGCCCTACAAGCAATACCGCACCACAAACGGCATCGAAAACTTCCAGAAGCGACACCAGTACCTGTTCGACGCAGGGGAGCTGCGCGTCACCGGCAACGCCGAACCTCGCCAATCCCACACCAAATCAGGCAAGGGGCTGCTGCGCGTGGGCGATATCCTGCACGAATCCTACGGCTACGACATGACCATCAACAAGTTCTACGAGGTCATCGCGCTCAGCCCCTCCGGCAAGACCTGCACCATCCAACCCATCCACAAGATCACCATCAAAGGCGACGCCTATTCCCCGTATGGCTCCGAAGTAGCGCCCCAGACCGAAGGCGAGGACCGCTTCTGTGATGAACCTATCAAGGGCAAGCGCATCCAGATCGGAGCCTATGCCAAGTCGCGCGTGTATGTGCGGATTTCCTCGTATAGCAGCGCGTACAAGATGGAAGAGAAGGATTTCGAGCAGCCTTACTATGAGAATCACATGGATTGACATGTTATACTGAATTAGTCCACATAAAATTTTCGTAGAAGGCACCAATCATGCTCGGAAAACATCAAACAACAGGGCAGCGAGCCTGATGGCAATCGACCCAGGAACCACGCTCATCCTCATCACGTGCCTCATCTGCACGATAGTGCTCGCCTTCGCCGGAAAAGAAACAGGCGACAAGACGGACACCAGACACGACAACGAACAACGAAAGCGCAAACGTTGAAAATTCACTTGACCGTACGCGGGACGCTGGGGAATGGACGCTCTCCTATATCGGACAGCTCGGACGCCGGCGGCATGTGAAAGGCGGACGACGATGAGGTACGGCGCATCATCCCGACACATGGGGGAGCCCCGGCCGGCGGCGGGCGTGGAGCCGGGACTGCTGGCCGCCGGCCTCGCCATGGCGCTCCTACTCATGGCGTTCGGCGCCCTCGCCACCCTGGGCGGCGCGCTCCTGCTGCGGCTCCTGTCCGGCATCCGCATCATGACCGCCATCTCGCAGGCCGCCGCCGCCACGTTTTTCATACTGCTCATGCCGGCCGGCGTCTGCCGGCTCATCGCACGCATACGCGGATGGGATCCGGACCCGGATCCCACGGAAAGGAACTGATCATGGCATTCGACTACATGCATCCGCCGGAGGATTTCGAATATCTGGGCGAATGGTGCAAAGCGTGGCGGGATCCCGCGACGGGGGATTGGACGATAAGCCAATTGCTCGACGGCCTGGAGACCGAGCAGATCATCCTGTCCGGCGAGGAGGTCAGGGAATTGGCCCGGCTCGCCGCCCAACACGATCCGACCGATTACGAGCTGGAGTACGGGGAGCTGCGCCGACCCATGTTCGCCTCGCCGGCCGAGAACGGGACGGCCGTCAACGCCGCGGAGGGCGCGGGCGGCGAACAGGCCCGCATCCATTCGGCCGAGGCCCTGCACCGGCTGGGGCGGTTCTGATGGGCGGCTACTGGTGGGGCGTGCTCACCCCGTTCGCGATCGTATTGGGAATCCTATTGCTCTGGCTGGCCGGCAGCCTGTTCGGCGCGATCGTCAGCCGGGCGTGGAAGAAGGCGCATTACGGCCTGTTGAAGAAGGGTTGGATCGCCGAGGACTACGACGAGGATTCAAGGGAATGGACCACCCGCCCCGGCGCGGAACGCCTGGCGGCCGCGTTGACCCGGTCCGGCGAATACCGGATGCTCCCGTGCTTCGGCTGGATGATCCTCATCGTCCGCGACCACAAGCCGAATGACAAGGAGAAGGCCGATGGACGATAGGCGATACGAGGAGCTGAACGGCTGTTACGCGATGCTATGCGAAGCCTTGCGCGCATGGCATCGGATGCAAAAGGACCATCCTCGGGAGACCGCCGCGAAGGTCCTGAAGGACGTATACGGGTACGAGTTCCACCTGAACGGCGGCGGCTGCCCATGGCGTCTCCCCTCCGTCGACCATGAGTGGGCGACGGACGGGATGCGGGCGCTCGGCCTGCCGGCGGACAGGTTCGAAGACAACGCCATCGTCCTCGCCCGACTACTTGACGGACAGTCGGGGGACTATGAGCTCGCTTCGGGGCGCATGCCGGATACACCGGACACCGCGTATGGTTCCGATGCCGACAGGTTCGGCGTGGTGGAGCAATTCCACAATGCGTTCCGCCGCATCACCACCGATTGGGACAGTGTCTTGAATCGTAGAACCATGGATTCGAACCTGGAACGGCTGCTGCCATTGGCCGCGCATACGGTGCGGATCGAACGCGAGGGCGGCAGCCCGGACCTGCGCCCCATGCTCGATCTGTGCCGGAAGACGCACAAGGCGGCGAACCGCCGCACGAATCGCATCGCCGGAGAACCAGACGGTCCGGAACACGGCTACGATGTTCTCCCATAACGGCAAGCCGTTCAGTCGTACGTTCACCGCAGAACAGGCGAAGCAACTGCAATTCATCCACTATTAGAAAGGACTTCCCCGATGGGGGACAGGAAACTTGAAACGGTCGCCAGAGAGGTGTTCCTGAGCATTCCACCCGACGTCAGGACGGGCGTGTTCATCGACGTTTTCACGCCATGCGACTGGCATCACGCCGCCCGCTGCATGGTCGATTACGCGGGGATTCTAGACGACCCGCGCGAACCGTTCGCCCCCGCCTGCGACATGCCGGTCATCTGCACGACCACGGTCACGGAAAAGACCGTCGTCTCGGACGTGCGCCCGCTGGTCGGACTGCCGGACGACGCCTACGACGACATCGTGGCCGGCGAAATGGACTACGTTGGCGTGCGCAGCGGAACGGACGGACCCGTGTACGTGGGACAGCTGCCGGGCAGCGTCGAACAGGCATACGACGAATACCTCGATATGATGACCGACATCATGTCCGGGTCGTGGAGGGCCGTGCCGCAGGACGCCCTGGAGGCCGCCCAGTGGCTGGCATACCGGCTTTCCGAGCTGACCCAGCGGCATCTCGTCTTGGAAAGGAGCCGGACTTGGAAACTCGCGGAGTGAGAGTCAGGTTCTCCTCCCCCGCGCATGAGAACCGGTACTGGTGGACGATACTCGAATGCGACGGACGGTACGTGGTGTGTGTACGCGAACGTCTCGCCTTGCCGGACGGCCTGCTCGCGTACACGGTGGCCGATCGGCGGAACGGAACACGCGGCCACGTTAAGGACGAACGTTCGGGCGTCAAGGGCGCGTGCCGTCCATCCGACGCGGCATGGCTGCTGGAACAGGCGAAAGCGCAGGGGATTACCGACACCAAGCCACTGCATGTGTCCGAATACAGACAGGAGAACGACAAGTGACCAGATTCGACCAGACGGGTGTAACACTCACCAAGCATCAGAACAACGCCGCGCTCGGCGTGAACATCCTCCCCGACTCCATCGGTCAGCGAAACCAGCACGAACTGCATTGGAGGTTCAGCTGATGGAGCTTGTCGAATACGCTCAGGCGGTGGACCATTCGCGGATGCCATTGCTGTTGAGGGTCCTGAATGCTCTCGGTTGGTATGCCTTCCTCGCGGACATTCCGCTCATGGCGTATGCCTATTGCCTGGTGATGGCACGGAACGGCTTTCCTAATCTCACGATGGACGAGGTCAGGCTCGTCGGCGCATCGGTGCTGCTGCCGTTCGTCGCCTTCGCGCTCATGTCCCCGGCCGAGAACTGGAACCCCCGAGGCCCGAAGCCGAAGACCATGGACGAGTATGTGGGCGACGTGTGGAATCTCGATGGTCTCGCGATCGCCGAACCCGGATATATGGACCCGTTGTCCGGTTTCCCCCGAATCAAAGGATCCTACCGGGTTTCATGGAAGCGGAACGGGCGGCGCGTCGAAGGCACGCTGGACATCGACGGGGCAAACGTCGAACTGCGCGATAACCAAGGGATGATTGTTTCCCCGGTGAATCCAGGGACACCGGTATGGAAGCCGGGCGCGAAACATTCGAAAGGGTAGCCGATGGAATTCACCGACAGCGACGAACTACGCCGCGATATTCTCGCCAACCAATATCTGCCCGAACATCTGCGCGAACGGGCGAAGAACGATACAAGCGAATACTGCCGTGCCGAGGATGCCGACAATCTGCTGGAAGTCGACCGGCTCACGGGCAACGGGCTCATCCGCTTCTATATGGAGGCCGGCAACGGTTCCATGCAGGTGGACGTGCCCGAGGAGACCGCCCGAAGCATCGCCCGGTGGATCCTCGACCATACGAACGCGTGAAGGAGCGCATCATGAAGAACATCTTTGTCCTGAATTCCGTCATCAGACTCATCGAACGGAACACAGCCCATGCCATACGGTTTGCGCGGATCGGGGCGGCTCTGCTGCTGATTGCGGTAGGAACGCTGGTATTCGGCGCTTGTGTTCTCCTGACGGGAACCCCTCTTGTCGTTCTGTTTACCGCGTTCGTGATCTGCTCGTTTATCGGGAGCCAACTGTTCGGCGGCGCGATTCTGGTGATGGAGGAAGACCGACGGAAACAGCCGACGCGACGGGGCGAACGGTAATGAAAATGTCAAGTGCGCGCGTTCGGTGCAAGTCCGTTCCGTCCAGAGAGCTCTCCACGCTCATCCTGCACCGGGATACGGGCGTCACGGATCCGGAGCGTCCGTTCAAGTCCCAATGCTCGTGCGGCCGCTGGTTCACCGCGTTGGACTGGCATCTGCACGGATGCTGGAGCGGATGCTCGCACGTCCAGTACGACGAGCCTCCAAGCGTCCTCCACGAATATGAGAGGTTCCTCGCATACGACCTGTTAAGCGAGGCATTGGGGCGGGCCGGCGTGCTGGCGCCCATCCGATACGAACACCCATCCCGTATGGGAAGAGGGAGGAGGAACTCATGCGTGGTTTGATGCGATTCATCGGATTGGGCCGCCTGCTGACGGTCGGCGCGATCGCGTTCGCCGTCACCCTGGCCGCGGCGCTGGCGGCGTTCCTTTGCGACCGGCTGGGCTTCGGCGTCCCGTGGCTCCCGTCCGGGTTGCACGCGGTCTCCGTGATTGGCGGACTGGTAGCCGCGTTCTCACTGGCGGCGACCGCCACGTCTACGACAATCACGTCGACCAGTTCCTCGAGCAGCTGGGCCGCGAACCCTACCCGTACCCGACCATCGAGATCCGCAAGGCGGATTCCCTGTTCGACTACCAGTACGAGGATTTCAAGGTCGTGGGCTATCAGCATCGTCCCATCATCAAGACACCTGTCGCTGTATGAAGTGATTGCAGTCTTATCATCGTTTTTCATCACGCTTCATTACCGCTTCTTATGTAATGAAGCGTGGTAAAATATTAAGCATGAAGAAACTGGAACAAAAACTGCTACCCATAGCGCGCAAGTGGGCTGGAAACATACCGGTGTGGGCCGCCCGGGAGGCCGGAGTCGAAGCCTCAACCCTGCGTCACTGGGCCAAAGACAACCCTGACGTGGAAAACGGAACCAGAGGCGTATACGTCTGGTATACGGACGATGACAAAATCGATTGGGACGTATGCGAAACCGCCAGATATCTCGCGAAAGCAGGGAAAGACGCATTCCTCTGGGGGCCAAGCGTACTGGAGTTCATGGAATTAGGCGACGTGGGCGAATCGGGGTTCTATATTGCGGTTCCCACACGCCGATATCCCCAGCTCTCCGTGAAATGGGTCGTCACCAAGAAGAAGACGCGCTCCAAATACAAAGGCATGCCTATCCAGTCGTTGAAGGATGCCATTGTTTCCTCCATGCCGATGCTGGATGATGACAAACGTCGCACGGTACTGGATGACGCTGCGCAAAGATATCCGAAAATCAAGGTTTTTTTAAGAAAGGTCGGCGCGGAATATGGAATCGAATGAACCAAAACGACCAAATTCCTTTAAGCGACTTAAACAGCTGATCGACAGGCAGACTATACGCCTTTCAGACACGGCAAAAGCAAAAACCTTCAGGAAGAACTTCATCGCCGGGGTGCTGGGACAGATGATTCCAGATGGAGCCTACCTCAAAGGAGGTTCCGCTATCTCGTTGCGGTATCCGTTGTCTGAATCGAGAGTATCCCGTGATATAGATACGGCTTACTCGGGTTCCGAAGAAGAGTTTGAGGAGTCATTCGCCAAGAAGCTTCAGGAAGGTTGGCAAGGATTCGCTGGTTCGTTTGAACACGCAGAGAGGAAACATACACCGGCAGGAATCCAGTTGGATACGCTAAGCGTCCACCTAGACTACATGGGAATCAGGTTCGCCACCATCAACTTTGAAGCATCACCCGACCTAGGTGACCATCTGCCGGATGCTGAATACCGTATGGACAACGACATGCGAGAGATATTCCAAAGCATGGGTTTCGATATGGCTCCCGCCAGGATGATGGATATCGATGCTCAGCTTGCGGAAAAACTCAACGGTCTGTCCCGTGAAAATCGAAACGGCAAAGATCTCTATGATATAGAAACAATCATGCGTCATCACACTCCTGATTTGGGTTTATTGCGGGATAACAGCCGGATTGCGGAACGTAGAGACCAAGGGCATGACACGAAAATCATACCAGATAGCAAAAAAGCGGAATATCTAGCAACGTATACCAGAGCTGGAGGCAGAAACAAAGAACAGTGCTGGACACTTGCACAGCGACTCCTCTCTGAAGTCGACCTAGATTGTTCCGACGAATGGCATGAGTATTGGGGAGAGAATGCGCCGCTTTTGGAGGACTCTGCTGATCTTGCTGAAGCCGAGCAAGCTGAAACTGATCGGATTCGCAGTGAGCAGATGCGTGCTGCAGCCAAGCGGATTGCCGACGGCATGCCGGAACCGGGTGGGGAGATTCATGTCGATTCGTACCGGAAAGCGGATGGCACCGTTGTGCGGGGATACAATCGGAGACGTTCGCGCTAAAAGCGGCGTGCAATCCGCTTGCCGATGATTAATACTCCATGGTTTGCCCGTAGTCGTCGTATTGTTCTTCCGTTTCGGCTTTGCGTCGTCCTTTTTCCTGTATTTCGCTGGATTGGTCGGTGCCGCTGATTTCGGTTCTTTGGCCGATCCAGCCGATGATGGTGAAGGTGATGCAGAAGATGACAAGCAGGATGCCGATGATGGCGATGATGCCGAGGATTCGACCGTAGCTGTGTGCTTGGCCGGTCAACCATTGGATGAGGCTGCCGGCCGTTATGTCATTCGCGTATTCGGGACTGTCCGAGACGAGTTCCGCACGCTGGTTGTTGATACCGAGGAAATAGGTGGCGTAGCCGATCAGGGGAGCGGCTATCGCGGTCAGTACTCCTGAAGCCCACATGAAGAACTGGTATCGGTTATACCATTTGCTGATTTTCCAAAGAATTCCCATGACTCCCATTGAACCAGTCAAAGGCAAAGAGAAGCCCCTAAAGTCCTAAGATATTCAATCTTCCGTTTGAGCTTTAGCAATGTCCTTTTTCATCTGATGATGGACTGCATGTTCCTTTAGATAGTCACGCAGATAGGGGATCTTGAAGTCTACATAACCGAAGCCGGTTTGTTCAATGACATCTTCTTTAATCAGCTGCGCCCTGTACACGCTTGCATACTTAACATCACGGTGAATTCGTTCGGCTATAACGCGGGTGTTCGACGGACCGTCATCTTGTGACATCGCAATCAGGTAATCTTTCGCCATTGGGGAAAGATTGTCAAATTCTGGACCATGAACCATACTGCCCAAACTGATTCGAGCTTTTTTTATGCCTTGCTGTGCGTCCTCCATGTGGACGCGGTCCAAGTGGTTATTCACATCTGAATAACGCCATGACCAGTATCCAACCAGCTGGATCATGAACGGATAGCCATTTGTGGCTTCGGTCAATGAATTCAGAACATCATAATTTGCATTTTTTCCACATTTGGAAATGGTTTTTTCAAAGGCGGACCAAATTTCCTTGAGATCAACACTCCCCAGATGATGGCATTCGGCACGTCTTAAAAAAGTCAGCACATCGTCATTAATGACGGTATCCACCATTGACGGAAGACCCGCGAACACAAATGCCACGTTCCTTTTTTCTCGGATTAAATGCTGAATTCCGATAGCGAGGGATCGAATCTCTGGCAAAGAACTCGGTTGAACCTCATCCAGTGTGATCAACACACCTTGCTCGGACTCCTTCAACCGATCCAGCCGATTGACGATGGCGTGCCTTATGTCCAGAACCTGGTTATCCTGTTGAAACTCAACCGAACCAAAACCCAATGATGCTTGAATTCCGGCACCTGGTACCGCAAAACCGCCTGAAGGTAGTTCGTATTTGCTTATGCGGGTTTCCGGCCTATCTAGCAGTTCCTGGATCAGCCTGCTCAGAAAACCGACTTCAGCGGTTTCGTCAATTACATACCATCCACGATTTCTGGCTATATCTCCGAGGGCATTCAGCATGACGGTTTTCCCTACGCCTCGGGCGCCAGTTACATATAGGAGTCTTCCTGGTGCGCCCACGCCATCATCTAGAGCGATTTGAAAATCATCTAGCTCGACCTGTCTGCCTACTAGTACGGGCGGTGTCATTCCCGCAGTTGGCTTAAATGGATTAGGCATGCCCTCTACCTTTCTGCTTGAGTATTTCCCAATACCATAACACAAAATCTAAAAAATCTAAAAAATCTAAAATCGTCTAAAAAAATACAGATCCACAACCGGACAAACCACTTGGCTTCCTCCCCCCGCCTCTACAGGCGGGGGGAGGAAGCCAAGAAGCGGATCTTCCGCAGAAAGCAGCACCATGAGCAATCCGACACAGGCTCCTTCGGCTGGGCCGTCCTCGGCTTCTTCATTCCTATGGATCGTATTCGCAGGCATCTTATTCGCCGCATTCGGCTCCTACTAAAGAGACAAGCCGAAACGACAGTCCCATAAAAGACGAGGGTGACGCATCCTATTTTCATGGGATGCGTCACCCTCGCTCCTGAAAAGGATAGGTTAACTGCAGGGGACCTGGATTGCGGGCGAACCGTCAGTGGGATATGCGAAACACATATTTTCATATCCGTCGTCCCCTCCCGTGGAACCACCTCCGTTGCCACCGCCCTGGGAAGGCTGCTGTGGTTGTGGCTGTGGTGTTGGCGTATAGCCGCCGCCGGTCGAACCACCTGTGGACTGCTGAGGAGTGTACGTGTATCCGCCGCCCTGGGATTGCGTGTATCCGCCGCCCGTGTATCCGGTGTAGCCACCGCCCGTGTCACCCGCGGAACCACTATCGTTGCCCGACGTTTGGGCGGTGTCTTCGGCCGTCTGCTTCGCCTTTTCGGCCTTGGCCTTCGCGTCCGCGTCTGACTTCGCCTTGATGGAGTCGTTGACGGCCTTCACGGCATCCGAGATGGCCTTCTCGTCCTTCGTCTTGATGGCGTTCTCCAATACGGTGCGGGTCTTGTCGTCCTTCACCCTGCCCTTCGAATCATTCAGGATCTTGGTCGCGTCGGCAACGATCTTGTCGAGTTTCGAACCGTTCACGGCCTCGGCCTTGCCCTTGACCTCGCTCACGGTCCTGGAATATGCGGTCGCAAGACCGTCGATCTCCTTCGTCATCGCCTTGATATCAGTCAGATTGCCGGAGGGACATTCCGGAATGGTCGTCTTCGTCTTCTCGGCGGTCTTCACGGTCGAGGTCAATACGGCGACCGTTTTCGCGTCCTTGACCTCCGAATCCTTGACCGTGACTGCGGTCTTCAAGGCGTCCGACTCCAGATACTCCGTCAGCTTCTTCTGCGCCTTCACCGCCTTGTCGTATGAGGTGGCGCATTCCTCTGAAGCCGCCGTCAACTGATTATGGTTCCAATACAGATATCCACCGGTGCCGACAGCCGCCAAAACAACGACGGCAGTACCCCCCGCAATCAACGGAACCAGCCACTTCGGACGCTTACGATCCGGAGGCAGGGGGACTTCGAATTCCGTCACCGGCTCAACCGGTGGCGTGACGTTCATGTTCATAGGTTCTTCTTTCTCATTCATTTGTCTTTTTCCTTATACTATGTCGTTGACTGTCAGGCTGAACCGTGCCGCCAGTGCATGGTCGCCGATAAGCCTTGTTTCGTGGACAATTTCAGAGTGCATCCAATGATATGCGCTTGCAAGCGCAACGGTAAGGTGGCCGCTCACAAAAAATATCGGTCAATTTCAATAAAAAACCGGTTAATTACAAGATTTGACGTTATGATAAAAACCGCAAGAGTCCAGTGACCATCACTGGCGGCAAAATATCCTTCCTATCAGAGGAGACGATATGGGGAGAAACAACAATCCCACTCGCGGTTCCACAATCCGACATGTGGTCCGCACGAT
>PPYF01027649.1_pt1 | contig 28834 bp, 25 predicted proteins | sample 1559871 | NCBI WGS metagenome assembly PPYF01 (sample SAMN08240021, study PRJNA423297) | Human gut metagenome, whole genome shotgun sequencing project.
GGCGGAATTGGCAGACGCGCACGGTTCAGGTCCGTGTGAAGGTTCCTTCATGAAGGTTCGAATCCTTTTATCCGCACCAGAAAGAAGAGCGTCTCCTGTAAAGGAGACGCTCTTCTTTTTTGTTGATATTCAAGAGGATTCGAACCTGAGGCCGTAGAGCGCCACGTGCTGAAGCACTGCGCTCCTGACATTGGACCTACCTATCGCTCATACTTCGCGAGGTTAGGTCTCAAAGGGCGCGAGCGTAAAGGCAGAAGCTCCGGTGGAGCTTCCGGTAGCGAGCGGTCTGAAGGCGGTCTTGAGGCCGCCGAGGACGTAGGCTGCGAGTGAAGCGAAGCAGGCGGTCGAATTCTTTTATCCGCACCAGAAAATTGAAATTTCAACGATTAAGGCACCTAACGAAGTCGCCTTTTTCGTGCGAAAGACTACCACACACGGCGCAAACCGTGTGGGTTAAATCGGGTATTGTAAGATATTTTATGAAAAGATCTCGGTTGAAATATTCCGGTTTTTATAATTCAATGTACTTCAAAATAGGAGCGGAAGACTAAATAATCAATAGCATTTACATCTAAAAGATGATACAATATAACTGTCAAGATGACAAGCTCATAAAAGCGGTTAGCCTTCCGAGATTCAAAAGGGATTTTGGATTTTAAGGAAGGTGGTAAATATGATAAGAATTACTATTACATTTAAGAAAATTCGTATCACGATTTACATAAAAAAATAACCGCTCTGCTTGCAACTTAAGCGGTTATTTTTTAACCCTACAGGTTAGCCGTTTTTAGCGGCTTCCTCTTGACCTAAATATATCACAACATGATATAAAATACAATATCTGAAATCAAAAACCTTTCGATGATTTGCGATGCGCCTCACATGTAGGCCCATTCAAAATCTTATAATTTTCGCCGCATGACATCACTATTAGCAACGACCAAAGTTCAAAAGCGTCATTGATTATAACTATCCGCCTAAGACCGCTCCCAAACTTCAATATCCATGCCATACAGCGGCTCACTCTCAGTCTGTCTTTACATTGCCCCTTGCAGCTGAGCCAAACTTTATCATCTCAGCTCAGGAAGCGGAACTCTTCCCGGAAATATGTCCATTATATTCCATATACCGACGCCTGCAAGGCCGTATTCATATACCAGGGCAATTCGTTCAGACCAGCTTTTTTCATTTTCAAACCAGACTATGCGGTCTCTGCCCTGCGAATCTCTATACTCAAAAAATGGTGCTCTTGCCGTTTCATCAAAGATTACCTGCGCGCCATACTGCCTGGCTCTTTTTGCGGCCTGCCTGGTCAGTAAAGTTTCTGCCCGTTGTCCTTGTTTAAACGGCAATATCCAGTCATATCCATAATTATTAAGCCCGAGCAAAATCTTTTCCGCAGGGATTCTCGTCAATGCATATTCCACCACTTGGCGGACATTTTTCATCGGAGAAACGGCCATAGGCTCTCCGTACGCATAGCCCCATTCATAAGTCATCAGAAGACAGTAGTCCGCGGCCTGCCCCATTCCTTCGTAGTCGTGACCCTCATATATCTGCCCCGGCTGGTCATCGCTGGTCTTGGGGGCCAGAGCAACTGTGGTCAAATATCCCCACGGAGCAAGTCTTCTTCTCGTTTCGCGCACGAGCTCCACGTAATCGTCTGCATATTCCCCGGATATGTATTCAAAATCAAAGTCTACGCCGCCCAGACCTTTTCTTTCTATAGTCAAACAAATATTATTTATGAGATTTTCCCGTGCCTGTCTGTTCGTGAAAACGCTTACAGCCGGACCTTCGTTGAACATTCCTTCTTCGTCCATTGAAGTTATGACCATCATGGGCCTTACACCCTCGTCGTCAGCTTCTTCTATTATCCTTTCATCGTCGAGATTGGTCAGGCTGCCGTCTTCTTTAAGGCCATAGCTGAAATTGGACACCCATGTCAGCCGTTCCAGCCACCAATCAAGAGTTTCTTCACCTATGGATGGGTACGTATACCCGTTTACTATCATCATATACACCTCCCTTTTAGTATAAAATATGCTGCAGAGGCGTCATGCAATCCCTTTTTATAATAAATTGCAGAAAATAATTAAAAAATGATATAATTATATTGATTTTTACAGCCAATAATATCATAAAGCTTTAAAATACAGCTGCACAGGAAACGCAGAAGAAATGCGGAGGTAATCATGAACAAACTCAACGCAAGAGTCTTTCAGAATGTCATCAAGCTGGGCATACGCCATATGCCTCTCAAAATGCCTGAAGTTATCGAGGGAGACGGCTGCGTCGTCAAACTGCCGTCCGCGATAAAGGCCCGGGGACACAAAAAAGTTCTCATCGTGACTGGAAGCAAAGTTTCGCGCGCGGCTCTCTTCAGCGACATGCTCAAAGCTATGGAAAATATCGGGCTGGATTACGTCATATACGACGGAATTCATCCCAACCCTACTGATACAGAGGTATTTGATGGATTGAGAATTTTTGAGGGAAACGGATGCGAAGCCTTGGTTGCTTTTGGCGGAGGTTCTCCGATGGATTGCTGCAAAGGCATAGCCGCCGTTTCGACAAGAAAAGGAAAAACGATAAGACAGCTCAGCGGCCTCTTAAAAGTAGGAAAAGGAGCGCCTGAGATATTCGCGGTGCCCACGACGGCGGGCACCGGCTCGGAAACCACCATTGCCGCCGTCATCACTGACGAGGCGACAAGCCAAAAAGTTTCGATAAGCGACCCGAGGCTGATTCCCAAAATCGCAGTCCTCGACAGCCTCCTCACCGAAACTATGTCCCCCGAGCTTACTGCAGCGACAGGAATGGACGCTCTGACTCATGCAGTCGAAGCCTATACCAATCAAACCTACAATACAAAAACAGAAAATCAGGCGGCTGAAGATGCAGTCTTTCTCATATATCATTATTTATACAGAGCTTACACTGACGGCCATGACAAGGAAGCCCGCCGGGCTATGCAAAAAGCGGCTTTCTATGCTGGCCGGGCTTTCACCAGGGGCTGCGTCGGCTATGTTCACGCTGTCGGCCACACTCTCAGCGGCCTTTACGGTCTTTCTCACGGACTTGCCATGGCAGTGATTCTTCCCCACGTAATACGCCAGTTCGGTCCTGCCGTACACGAACGACTTGCCCGGCTGTCGGAAGTATGCGGCATGGAGGCAAACAGCTGCGGCGAAAGCCGAACAGAGAAAGCAAACAGCGATGCCGAAAAAGCAGAAAAATTTATAAGCTGGATAGAATCAATGAACAATAAGATGGGCATCCCCTCTGGTTTCAGCGTTATAAAAGACGAGGATATCCCGCAAATCATACGCTGGGCAGAAGAAGAGGCCAACCCTCTATATCCGACGCCTGTCTTCTGGAATTCTGAGGATTTCAGGAAGCTGGTGGAAAGGATAAGGAGGCTATAAAAATAAGAGCGCTAACTGACGCTCTTATTTTATTATAAATGATATTTTTATGTTTCTTCGCAGTATTTTAAAGCGCACAGCGCGTATATTTCCGCTGCTTTAAACGCCTCGGAAATATCTATGTACTCATCGACCGAATGAGCCACAGCAAGGGCACCCGGTCCGAGAACCACGCATTTTGAATTCGTTCCGTCACAGATAAACCCCGCGTCCGTCCATGCCGGGAAAGGCTCAGTCTTTACCGTTACACCGTTTTCTTCGCAGGACTCCTTTATCGCAATCATCAACGGATCGCTTTCATCAGTGACAAACGGTATGTGCGGCAGGATTCCGGTTCCCTCGAACACGTCTCTTACAGTGCAGTTAAAACGGGGATCCTCTTCGTGAAGTTCCCTGCCTATGGCTTCGAGTTCCTCATAAACCTGTTTTATGGTCTCAGTCGGCACCATACGCCTGTCAAGAGTGATGACGCACTTGTCGGGCACGGTACTCGGCTGATCGCCTCCTGATATCGTACCGATATTTATGGTCGGATCGCCGAGAACAGGATACGTACGAGATTCCAGTACAGGAACATATTCTTTGTATATTTTATTTATGAAACGGGCGGCCATTTCGATGGCGTTTATGCCCTCTTTCTGACGGCCTCCGTGAACTTTCTTCCCCTCAAAGGCCACCTCTATCCACTCGAGCCCCTTATGTCCCGGAGCTACAGCGAGGGAAGTCGGTTCTCCGACTATGACGCCGTCGGCTGCAGGGCCGTTTTTTATCAGGTATGCCGTTCCGATTCCTTTTTCTTCCTCGTCAGCTACTCCCACAAAATGCAAATCACCTCTGAGCTGGACTCCGCTCCGTTTAAAAGCTGCCATGGCAGCCATCATAGAGGCGAGAGGGCCTTTCATATCGCACGCTCCTCTGCCGAATATTCTGCCATCTTCGATGCGTCCGGAAAAAGGTTCTTCCATGTCGTATGCAGGAACGGTGTCCATGTGGCCTGTGAGCATGAGAGATTTTCCGCCGCCGCTTCCTTTGAGCACAGCGCTCACATTGTATCTGCCTTCGGCTATCTCCGTAACAGTGCAAGGTATGCCTTCTTTATCAAAGAAATCCTTTATATAAAAAGCGATTTCTTTTTCCTGTTCTTCCATGAACGAATAGCTGGGGATTTTGATCATATCGGCTATGAGGCTCGCTATGTCTATTTTTTCTATTTCTCTCCTTATTCTTTCCATTTCGAATTCCTTTCCATGTTGTCACAGGTTCATTATTATATTTGTATCAAATATAATAACATTATTTTAATAAATTTAAAAGGACGTACAACTATTATGCTCACTAATTTATACGTCCTTTCAATTCATATCAGCTTACTGCTTTTATAATCGACTCAACTGTCATGATTATGGATTTGTCCACCGCTTCCTGCGTGTTGTAGGCAATATGCGGCGTTGCAATCACATTTTCAAGTCCGGCAAGAGCCATATCTGCCTCCCTGGGAGGCTCACTGTCGTAAACGTCTATTGCCGCTGCTGCCGGCTTTCCCTTTTTCAGCGCCTCGGCCAGATCTTTCGTATTTACCAGTTCTGCTCTGGCGACATTGACCAGAAGTGCTCCGTCTTTCATAATGTTGAAATACCCGGTGTCTATCGTCCTTTCATTTTCCGGCGTAACTTTCATGTGCAGAGTTACTATATCTGACTTTTCAAACAGTTCTTTCATAGACACATATTTTACATTATATTTTTCTTTCAAATAGTCGCTTTCAAATATGTCGCAGGCGATCACTTCCGCCCCTAAAGCGATAAATTTTTCTGCTGTCAGGCGGCCTATGTTTCCTGTTCCCACTACGCCTACGGTACAGCCAGCGATTTCTTTTCCCATGAGCCCCTCTATGGACCATCTTTTTTCTTTTAGAACGCTGTTTGCCATAGTCAGCTTTTTTGACAGAGCCATCGCCATTGACACTGCAAATTCTGCGACTGCATTGCTACCATAGCCGTCTATGTTGAGAACTTTAATACCTTTTTTTTCCGCGTATTTTACATCTACAAAGTTCCATACGCCTGTTCCTATGAATTGCAAAACTTTAAGCTTCGGAAGCTTATCAAGCATTTCATTGGTGAACTGCATGAGGCCGAAAGCTATGACGTCAGCGTCCCCTGCGCGTTCTACCACTTCGTCAACCGAAGTCGGCAGACCCTCATATACGGAAACCTCGCCAATAGCCTCAAGCGCCCCCAGCAATTCCGGCTTATCAATGTAAATGCCCGCGTCTATCAAACATATCTTCATACTTTCCTCCATAATAAACCATCTTAAAAATTCAGCCCATACTCGTATAGTACTTTAGGGAATTATCAAGTATCTGGCTATCTGCCATTGGGTATACTGCAACCTTTTTTTCCCTGCCGTCATCGAGCAGCACGAGGACATCTCTCCATCGACTGCAATATTTTGCTCCTTTTGACTCATCGATAAACCAGGAATCTCTCATGCCTTTCACAGTATATTGTGAAAACACAATCATCTCATCCATTTTCTCTGACGGCTCATAAAGCCCCGCATACAGAACGCCGCCGGGAGCTGTGTGCCCCCATTTATCATAAAGATAATGAACGCATACACCGTAAGGCGAATTAGCCGCAAGCACATAGCTTCCTCCTTGTTTTAGAGATTCTATCGTTTCAGGAGTATACGCACAGCCCGCTTCCAAGGGTTTGAAATAACTGTTGGATATCACTATGTCGCAGTCAGGTACAAATTCAGCCATGTAATGACGTGAAGCGAAAAGTCTTGCCTCTTTAGCCTCCTCTTCAAAATCACCGCAATATAACTCTGCCATTTCAGCTTTTCCGTTTAAAATCACATCTATTTTATAGTCCAGTCCCATCATCCTGGCCGCCTGTTCAGCGTCTTCCCTGATGAGAGTCTTCCGATTACCCATATTGAATTCTTTGGGAGAAGTAAACTTGTGATTTTCTACTATCGTCTTGATAGAAGCGATACCTGGCAGGATAGACTTGGCTCCGCCACTGAATCCATAAAAGCTGTGGGGCATCATTGTTCCAATTGCAATCTTATATTCTGCCCGCATTACGTCGCTGTTTATCTCTATAGGAATCCCATTATCGGTGACGCCTAAGAAATCATGGTTATAAAAGGCGTTATGGTTATAAACCTCATATTCTTCTACGATTTTTTCCCCTAATTTTCTGATAAAATCCTCTCGATACATCGTCCCGTGAGCTCCCAATGCAGCTATGAACCATATATTGTTTTTTGGTACTCCTGCCTCGCTCAGCTGGGAAAGCACTGTCTCCGCAATTTCTCTGCAAGGGGTGGGTCTCGTTATATCGTCGATGATTATCACCGCGCTCTTTTTTCCTCTGGCGCCTCTGCAAATTGGTTCTGCCCCTATAGGGCTGTTTATTCTGCTCAAAATCTGCTCACGCGTAAGTGCCGGCGCGCGGAATCCTTTTATTTGTGAAATATGCACTTCCCAGTGTTCCGGCATCTCAAGTGAAATAGCTTCATTCCCATAAAGCACATTAGACGGTAGTTTATAAATCATGATTCTACCTTTTTATCTTTAAAGAATACAGAGCCGAGAACCAGCACGGCGACGGAAGAAATCAAGCCAAGAACGATCGGGTCTCCCAAGAATACATCATAGCCTCTGGTCGCGAAAAGGTATATCGGGACTAGGCAGCCTGTTATCATTCCCGCTATGACTCCAACTCTCGAAGCTTTATCCTTAAACCAAAGAGCTGCCACAAGCGCCGGCATTGTTACCGCTCCAAGCACGGAAAAGATCACGTTCAGCGCTCCTAAAATAGACGAAATATAAATAGCTATGATAACAGTGGCCGCTCCGAACCCCAGCACAGCAATTCTCTGCACTCTGTTTTCGTCTTTATCACTGACTTCTTTCTTTATTGTGCCTAAGATATCATAAGTAAGATGCGTCGTACCAAGTACGAGGAAAGAGTCAAAGGTTGACATTATTGCCGCCAGCAGCGCGGCTATGGTCATACCTTTAATCACCGGTGGAAAAGAATTCAGCACATAAGCAGAAATCGCTGCGTCCGGATTTGCCAAATCAGGAAGTATGACGGCGATAGATCCTCCTAAAAGCAGCAGGCATATAATGATCACAACTGACATGGCTCCCGAAATAGCAAATGCTTTTCTAGCTGACTTGGTATTTCTTGCCGCCAACGCTCTCTGTGGAAGCGTAGGGTCTCCCGGAGTAGCCAGAAAATATGAAATTGCCAGTCCTAAAAATGCCGGAGTAAATACAGGCGTAGTCATCGAACCGCCTTTCGCCTCTATAGCAGCTGAGATATTTTCCAGGCCGCCTGCCTGTGAAACGCCTAAAATAGATCCCAGGATAAAGATGAATCCTACTATTATAAAATATTGAACTACATCAGTCCATACTACGGCGTAAAAGCCACCGAAGAATGTATATGCTATAGCTATGCAGGTTGCCAATATCGTAAGAGTGACATCAGACATCGCCAGACTGTCACCGAAGATGGTAATTATGACTGTCCGCAAACCTGCTACAGTTAAGGACAAAATACCTATTGTGTACAGAACTACAACTATTGCTGCGACCATTCTTGCGTTTTTGCCAAAGGCTTTTCCTATGATCTCAGCAAATGTCATAGAATCAGTCTCTCTTATCTTGTGAGCGCATATGGCAATGGCAAACATACCTACTGCCATTCCACCATACTGCCACACGATACTTCCTGCGATACCATTGTTATAGACATTGGAAATCATTCCTATGACCATTCCGCTTCCCATCATGGTAGCCATAATGGTTCCGACCAGCGAAACAGTACCGAACCGTCTTCCCCCGAGGATAAAATCCTCTTTTGTTTTGATTTTTGTATTGGCGTAAATCCCCACGCCCACCATCGCTAGCATGTAAACAACTATAATGATAATATCTACGGCTCCCATTTTGCGCCTCCTATTATTACATTTGCATCATGGAGTAATAGCTGATTAACAATAAGGGTTATTTAAAAATATTCATTTGTTCAATCCTGTCAAAGGCTTCTTTCAAGACTTCAATTCCTACCGTAGCCGCTATCCTGATAAAACCCTCTCCTGCTTCGCCGAAGCCTGAACCAGGAAGTACCAGTATATGAGCTTCATCCAGAATCTTTTCCCAGATTTCTTCCGATGTATAGCCTGTATCCTTGATATTGATAAATACGTAGAAAGTTCCTTCTGGTTTGTTGCAGGACATGTTTTTGATGTTTTGTGCTCTCTCATATATATACATGGCGCGTTTATAATACTCATCATATAATCCTGTCTGAATTTCCTTGCGATGCTCAATAGCATAGATGCCTCCACGCTGTGACATGGAATTTACAGTGAATGCCACGGCCTCGTTGACTCTGCGCATGGTGGCGATCAATTCTTCCCGCGCTATTATATGGCCAAGTCTCAGGCCTGTCATGGAAAAATCCTTGGAATATGTATATATGGTTATAACTCTATCTGGTTTTCCCTCATAAGCGCATATCGGCTTTTTGTTTTCTGTATAATTCAATGCCTGATATATGTCGTCGGCTATTACGAGAAAATCATATTTTTCAGCCAAAGCAAGAACACCTTTGATATTTCCCTCGCTGTAAACCTTGCCGCTTGGATTGCACGGCGAATTGATGATAATTGCCTTGGTTCTGCTGGTGATCAGCTTTTCAAGTTCATCAAGCCTGATATCAAAATTGTCTTCACTTCTCGTGTTATATACCACCAGTTTGCCTTTGGGCATTTCGATCTGAGGCTTATAGTAAATGTAATACGGAGCCACCGCAATAACTTCATCACCCTCGTCCAAAATGGCTTCCATGGTCAAATACATGGCGTGGGTTCCTCCTGCAGTGATTATGATCTCGTCTTCTTTGAAATCATAATCGTAATCTTCCTTGTAAGCTTTCATGGTGGCTCTCCTCAAGTCCTCATCTCCAAGGAATTCCGTATAGCGGGTATGTCCCTCAAGACCGGCTCTGTAAATGGCTTCAATAATTCCTTTGTCTGCCGGATAATCAGGATCACCTATGCTGAGATCGATTACATCATCGTACCTCTTTACCATTTCGTTAGTCTTGCTCAAAGAAGCTTCTTCAAACTCCCAGTGGCGTTTTGCGATATAAGGACTTTTCATTTTTCTACCTCTTTAAAAAAATCTTAAAATCTCAGTGACATGCAGCTCAATCCACCGTCAAGTTTTCTGAATTCAGAAGTATCGCAGAGTATAACTTCGTATCCGGCTTCTTCAACCAGCTTGGCAACTCCAGGATATCCCTCAGGTACTACCACTTTTCCGTTCATCCAGATGCAGTTGGCCGCGTACTCCTCTCCCTCCGGTATGATGATTTTTTTGTATTTAGCAAAATCAGGTTTATCTATGAATTCGCCTGACACAAGCATTATACCGTTTTCAATATAATTTACACCGGTCTTAAGATGAAGAACTTCTTCAAGAGGAACCTGCGAGCAAGTCATTCCATACTTAGCCAAAATCTCGCCGAATTGCCTTATTCCCTCTTCATTAGTTCTAGCAGAAAGACCTACATAAAAATGGTCTCCTACCATCATTACATCACCGCCGTCCAAATGTCCAGGATCAGTAATAAAATGAATCTTGTCTTCGCTGTAAAATTTCTTTATTGCAGGAAGAATTTCTTTTTTTTCACCGTTCCTTGAAGCTGCTCCAGGATTGGCGATGATCGCGCACGCTCTTGTAACTACTGCCGGGTCTTCTACAAACACTGAATCAGGATACTGTTCCAGAGGTTCCAGAACTTCTACATCCACTCCTGTCTGTTTCAAGCATTCTATATAGTGGGCATGCTGCCTACACGCCAACTCGTAGTCAGGCTTGCCGGGATACAGGCCGCTGGTGATACCGTCAACAAGTGCTTTACAAGGTTTTCTTACGATACAATGCTTAAACATAACTAATGACCTCCTCAAAATGTTTTATTGTATACTAACATACGTTTTAGTATATTATAATACAATATTAAATTATGTCAATGGTATACTAATAATATTTTTTGTATACATAAAAACATTTCGCATAATTGACAAATTTTCCGTAAATGTATATAATTCTAGCATAGAGAAAGGGAATTAAGTGAATGAACAAACATACATCATCTCTGAAAGATTATGCCTACAAATATATTCTAGATAAAATAAGCGACGGAAATATTGCCCCTGGAGAAAAGCTGAACGAGCACAATATAAGCACCGAGCTCGACGTGAGCCGTACTCCTGTAAGAGAAGCTCTTATACAGCTTGAACATGATGGTCTGCTTGAAAAATCGCCTAAACGCGGTTATGTGATCAAGACACTCACGCTGAAAGAGGCCAGAGACGCCTATCTGATCTTAGGTGCACTCGACGGTTTTGCGGCTTATTTGACTTGTGGCAAACTGACAGAGAAAGAAATAAACAATATGCGTTTTCATATAGGTGCAATGGATCTGGCCATAGAAAGCAATAATGTGGATATGTACTTCACTCAGGAAGAACAATTCCACATGACTTATATTGACCTGTGCGATAATGAAGAGATGAGCGCGATGATCACACGGCTTCGAGCTAAATTTTTAAGAAAGATGTATAAGATGAGTTTCGGCAAGGATTATATAAATGTCCTGAAAGAAAGCAATGATGAGCATCGTGAAATCCTGAAATATTTCGAAGAAAAAGACGCACGAGGAGCTCAGGAATATATTCAGAACGTTCACTGGGATCCTAAACACTCGCGTAATGACGTAACCAAAAAGAGAGCTTAAAACTGCGGGCGCTTTTCAGCGCCCTTTTTAAAGCTCTCTTTTCTTATGCTATCTCGCCTTCTTCTATGTAACCTTCATCGACCATGCAGTCAACCACCTGTTGGCGGCGCTGTTCGGCCAGGTCAGGATTAACGTTCAGATCATAGACTGACGGAGCGTTTGGAATTCCTGCCAGCATTGTCGCTTCGTAGTCCGAAAGCTGCGACGGCGTCTTGCCGAAATATCCCAGGCTGGCGTCGTATATATTATAGTATCCTGAGCCGAAGTATATGGTATTCACATATAACTCGAGGATTTCATCTTTGTCATATTCCTTCTCTATTTCAAAGGCAACCAGTACCTCCGCTACTTTGCGCGTAAGTTTTTTATTCTGCTCAAAATACATGTTCCGGGCCAGCTGCTGTGTTATCGTGCTGCCGCCCTGCTCCAGCTCGCCGGCCTTTATGTTATGCAGCAGAGCTCTTCCCGTAGATATTATGTCAAATCCGCCGTGCTTTCTGAAGCGTCTGTCCTCCCCTGCTATGACGGCATTTATGTACGTATCGCTTAATTCCCCATACTCGGTATAATGGTCCTGGCTGCGGATTTCTTCCACTTTTTCCGCGACAGGGACGGCGTCGGTGACTTCCTTATACATCTTATAGCCCCCGTATACCACATACCCTGCTGCCAAGACAGCTACTGCCAGCAGTAACGTCAATAATCTCTTTACAAATTTCATCCTTATCCCCTGTTTCTATCTGTTTGCTGCTCCCTGAAAAATGTTTTCCCCTTCGTCTATTACGAATTGTTTCAGCTTTCTGACATGTTCCCCTGCGGCGTCTTTGGCTTTCTCAAAGTTTCCGCTCAATATAGCTTTTTCTATTTCCCTGTGTTCCATAGGCATGCGCTCATATCTGGAAAAATCATCGTAATAGAGATATCTGAAACGCAGGGCCATTTCCTGAACTTGTGAAAACAGCTGGATCAAAGTCTTGTTTCCGCTGCAGTTAACTATCAGCTGATGGAATTTTTCATCACATCTTATTATCTCCTCGGTCTTCTCTGACTCGACAGCCTCTTTATATTCCAGCGTGGCTTTTTTGATGAGTTCTTTTTCTTCTTCGTTCACTTTCTGCGCCGCCATAGCTGTCGCCATAGCTTCCAGTGCTTCGCGCACCTCAAGAACGCCCACCATATCTTTGATGGAAACGTCTGAAGCGTACGCCCCTTTTCGCGGCTCGATCGTAACCAGGCCCTCCTTCTCAAGCTTCCGGATTGCCTCTCTTACCGGAGTCCTGCTGACGCCCATCTCTTCCGCCAGTTCAATCTCCATCATTCTTGTTCCGGGGGCGATTTCTCCCACAAGGATTTCTCTTTTCAGTTCTTCATAAACTATTTCCCGCAATGGTCTGTGATTTTGCAGATCGAAATTTATCATCTTTCTCCTCCATCTCCTGTAACCTATCTTACAGAGTCTTTGCCCAATAAGCTTCGTAACCTTTTCCTCTCATATACCCACAGGCCTCCTTGGCCTCTTCGGTGTTTGAAAACAGCCCGAAAACCGTAGGACCGCTGCCGGTCATAAGTACTTTTTCCGCAGCAGTTTCCTTTTCAATTTCTCTTTTTATATTTCTAACTTCTTCATACTTGTCAAGAGTGTAGACTTCAAGCACGTTTATCATCTGCTCGTAAATAGCTTTCACGTCTCCGTTTCTGAGCGAGTCGGTCAGTTTGCTTGTATCCGGCCTCTCACTTATAACACAGCCGTCTATGCCTTGATACACTTCTTTGGTCGAAACTCCGAAAGCCGGTTTGACCAGTAATAGCGCACGTTTGAATCTGCTCTTGACTGCGGTAAGTTCGGCTCCTGTGCCTTCCCCCAGAGCACAGCCGTATTTGCTGTTTTGTGTAAGCACGCAAAACGGTACGTCAGCTCCCAGTCCGGCTCCCAGCCTGCAGAGAGCTCTCGTGCTCAGCTTGACGCCCCAAAGTTTGTTGAGGGCTGTGAGCACCGCCGCTCCGTTGCCGCTGCCGCCAGCCAGTCCTGCTGATACCGGTATATGCTTATCAAGGTATATTTCTATTTTGCCGCCGCCGATTTTTTCCGAAAATTTTTCAGCCATCAAAGCGGCCGCCTTATACGCTATGTTCCTTTCGTCTTTCGGCAGAAAAATCTTGTTGCTGTCAAGACTTATCTCTATGGAGCGGCTTTCTGCCGGCGTCCATTTTACCGAAACAGTGTCACAGAGAGATATCTTCTGCATCACCGTTTCTACCGAATGATATCCGTCGTCTCTTACGCCGCTGATATTCAGGGATAGGTTGATTTTGCCGTAAGATTTTATGATTTCTTCTGCCATTTTCCCACCTTAGCGAAAAATGAGAGGTGAGCCTCTCATTTTTCTATTTAACTGCTGTTTATTTCTTTTTCTTCTTAGCAGCAGCCTTTCTCTTTGCCGCCTTGGCTCTTTCTTCTTCGGCGGCAGCACGCTTGGCTGCTACGTATCTGCTTCCCACTTCTGAGGCGGAATGTCTTGCTTTTACTCTATAGTTATCGTTTTCTTCCTCTTCGTCCTCTTCCATCTCAGCTGCCCTCTTGGCGGCTTTTTCCGCCTCCTTGGCTTTTCGTTTCTGGTCTTTTTCTACTATCTCTTCAACGGATTTGCCCGTCTTTTTAGCTTCTTTGTATGGATTTACTTTATCCTGTTTCTTTCTTTCTTCTTCAACGGTTTTCTTGGCGGCTCTCGATGTGGCGACTATCATGCCTCCGAACATGATGACCATCATTCCCATACTTATCAGCATATTGGTCTTCTGGTTGAGGGTCGTAAAGGATATCTCCATATCCTCGCCGAGCTGCTTGCCATTGTCATCTACCAGGTCTCCGGAGATTTTCAGCGTATATTCGCTGTTGCTCTCAACGGTTACTTTTTCATCTGAGTTCATATCCAGAAGAACGAGGACTACTCCTTTTTCCTTGGAGTTATATATTACTCTTGTCGGAAGTTCCTTGCCCTTGCTGTCATAAAGCTGAAATATATCTTTATTGGTCTTTCCTGCTTTTTCCTCTGACATGTCTCCGTCGAAGTAGAGCTTAACTCCCAGGTTTTCTATGGATGCGCCTGTGGAGCCGTCTTTAGGATATGAGTCGCTCAGCTCGAGCTTACCGCTGTCAGCAAAGCAGACAGAAGCTGATAATGTTACTAAAAGTGCTGCTAAAGTAAGGATAGCACCAATTTTTTTCATTGTTCTGTGTCCTCCGGTTTCTGTTCTTTTGTTTTCCTAAGGGCTCTGAAAAAATCTTTCAGGATTTTGCTGCATTCTTCCTGCATCAGCCCTGTCTGTATATTTACTCTGTGATTGAGTCGTTCTTCCTGGGGAATATTGAACACAGACCCGCACGCTCCTGCCTTCGGATCCATCGTTCCTATATAAAGATTCTCTATTCTGGCCCAGACTATGGCTCCGGCGCACATGGCGCACGGCTCAGCTGTCACATACATGTCGCAGCCTGACAGTCTCCACCCTCCGAGAAATGAAGCTGCCTGTCTTATGGCAATCATCTCCGCGTGAGCTGTGGGATCCTTTGCGGATTCGGTCAGGTTATGGCCTCTTCCTATCACGGCGCCGTCTTTTACCACTACGGCTCCTATGGGAACTTCGCCCAGTTCACCTGCTTTTTTGGCTTCTTCTAGAGCTTCCAACATAAACTTTTCCATATACCTTTTAATATTAACACATTCTTTTCATGAGTTCAACTGCATTTTGCATACAAGGTGCAAGATTCAAGGAGTTTATTGCATAGGAGAATGCACCGCAGAGGCTGCTCTGAAGTATTAAAAGAAGGCATTAACGGTAAAATCCGTTAATGCCTCCCTCATATTTATATCAGTCTCGCTTTAGGTTATCGCGTCGAATATTCGGCTGTATTTTCTGTCCTCCGAGGCTCTCTCCTTAGGCCGGATTTTCCCCAGAGCTGCTTCCGCTTGCACCTCCGCTTTCAGCTGCGGCTTCACGCTGCAAGTCCTCTAGCTTGGTGCTCTTGCCCACAAGTCTGACAAATACCGCTATGACGGCTATGCCTACAGGAATAATGATTATAGGAGATACTCCGGCCGCCGCAGGGATAAATCCTATCGCACCGGCTACGACTGCGGCGACGATGGCATAAGGTATCTGCGTTCTGGCATGATCCATCAGGTCTGCGGCCGAGCCCATGGACGACATGATCGTCGTGTCGGAAATAGGCGAGCAGTGGTCTCCGAAGATTGAGCCGCAGGTGCAGGCCGCGATGGTGACTACACACAGTTCTCCCATTTCGCCTCCTGTTACTCCCCAGGCAAGAAGGAAAGCTATAGGGATCATGATGGCCGTCGTTCCGTAGGAAGTACCTGTGGCAAATGCTACGAGGCAGGATACCAGGAACAATACTACAGGAATGAGGATTCCAGGGATAGCGTCGCCTACGACATGAGAGATATAGTTTCCTGTTCCCAAGTTATCCATCACTGTGCCCGAAGCCCAGGCCAGCACCAGTATGGTATCGGTGAGAAGCAGTTCTTTGCAGCCGCCCAGCCACACGTCGATACATTCTTTCAGCGACATTATTCTCTGTGCCACCGCCATTATTATGGAAAGAATCGACGTGAATATGACGGAATACAAAATACTGGTAGCTGCGTCAGCGTTGCCGAGAGCATTCTGTATGCCTGTGAAATTAAACGGCTCGTCTACTCCGCCGCCTGTGTACCACAGAGCCAGAATAGTTACTACTGTGAATACCACGATAGGAACTACTGCGTTGCACATGCGAAGAGGCGCTCCCTCCTTCACGTTCATGGCGTCCAGTTCCTTGCTCATCATAGGCTTGGCGTTGTCTTCATAAAGTTTTCCCTGAAGACGCGCGCGCTTTTCAGCTCTGTACATAGGACCGTAGTCTCTCTGCATGAGTATTACTATCAGCACCATGAAGATGGCGAAGATGTTGTAAAATCTGTAAGGTAAGGTTTGAATGAACGTTCCGTAAGCATTGCCGTCATATCCTACCGATGAAAAGGCTATGGCTATCATGCCTATCTCGTAAGCCGTCCACGATGAAATCGGTGCAAGGTCAGTTACAGGGCCGGCGGTGGAGTCGATTACGTAAGAAAGCTTTTCTCTTGAGATCCTTTCCCTGTCGGTGGCAGGTCTCATTGTAGGTCCTACGACTAGGGAGTTGGCGTAATCCTCGAAAAAGATTATCAGACCCATTATCCAGGTGATAAGCAATGAGTTTTTAGCGTTCTTTGCCTTTTTCGACATGGCTATGGCCATGGCCTGCATTCCGCCCATCTTGCTCATTATGGCTATGAGGCCGCCGACGGCGAGGATGAATACGAGAAGCGTGGCGTTCCAGCTGTCGGTGACAGTGCCGACTATGTATGTGTCGCAAGTCCTTAAAAAGGCTGTAAAGACGTTTCCTCCGTCGAGGATGATCGCTCCTACAAATATAGCTGTCGCCAGGGATAAAACTACTTGCTTAGTTATAAAAGACAAAACTATAGCTAGAAAAGGTGTTGCCAGAGAAAGAAGTCCGAAATGAGCGGAAGCTTCTTCTCCCGTTTCGCTTTCTGCGAAGACGATGTTTGTCGCAATGATGGTAATCGCTACCAGTAAGGCTGCAATGAACCATCTGCGCGTTGATATTTTCTTAGTCATTTTCTTTTCCCTCCATTAAAGGAATAAATGTTGTTTTCAGCGGTCCATCGCCGCGCTTGTCAGCTGGAGCACGTCAAGAGGCACGCATACAGCGTCGAATACCATGTTGCGCACTCTCAGAACCATGGTCTCCCAGAGATAAAATTCCTCGGAGCCGAGCTCTGCTTTGTTGTATTTGTCCAGGGTTTTCTTCAGCGCAGGTATTGGATTCTCCGTCGCTACGGCGCAGCAGGAATCCTGTCCGTACCGTCCGGAATAGCACCTGAACATGGCAGTATGTCTCTCGCATATAACGGCCGCTTTGTCGTAAAGCTTCCTCTGCGTGCCGCTGAGATTCTCTCCGGATTTATAAAAATCTTTCAGCGCAGCGGCATATTGGCCGATTTTCGGAGTCACCGTTTCGAGCATTTCTTTCGCGCGGCCGGCAACGTCCATGATCTGATTCCACTGCTGCTGCACGTCGTCTGCAAGAGCTTCAAAATCGTAAGGGAATACCGGCGAATTCAGCAGTTTCTCTGTAATGCAGATGAAATATTCCACATGTTTTTTCATCAGCTCCTTATCTATCTTGTCGACAGTGTCGTCGTCCGTGTGCAGCCAAGGGCTGTAAAATGCATAGTTAAGCTCTTCCAGCTTTTCTTCCGTATATTCTGTGGCAAAGGAAGAATAAGGAACGCCGATGCCGAAGAATGACGAGTCTCCCCCGCCCTTGTAGGCTCGGTGCCATACTCCCTCTTCACCGAAGACAGTCTTGATGGCTTCCATGAGCATTTCTTTCAGCTCAGGCTGTCCTTCGACTCCGGGAATAGTTGTGCCTTTGATGGCCAGATTATCTATGTTGACATAGCCTACGCAGCGCTGCGTCATATCGCCCCAGTAATTGTCAGCGTACCATGTGGAACCGCCTCCTTCGGCGATTTCGTGTCCGTCCCAGAAAGCAAATACCAAGCTGCCGTCAAGCTCGTCCTTATATTTTGCGAAGATTCGCGCCATCTCAAGGTTGAGCGCGTTTCCCGAGGCGTTGCATATTGCCGATTTTCCCCATGCGTCGACATGGCTTCCTACGAGAACATATTTGTCATCTCTCTTGCCTTTCAGAAATCCCACCGGCTGATCCGCCGTTATCCATTCGCGGGTGGCGGCAGCATCAAGATGAACCCTGACCTGTCCTTTGGCCTTTTCGCACAGCGAGGCGAGATATTCTCCGTCTTTTCTGGAAACGCTTATGACCGTGAGCCTGACTATATCCTTGACTGTCTCAGGAGTTGGATTACCCCACTGAGCTTTGACTGCGCCCATCTGTATCAGGTCGCTGTCCGATTCTCCCCAGTTCATGATTATCAGCGCCTTAGCTCCCATTTCCCAGGCAATGCGGGCTTTCTCCGGACGTCCCGGACTCCAGTTCATATTTGTAAGCACGATCTTGTCCTTTACGTCTATGCCCTCATAATCCTCGTACCTTCCTGAGCCGAGATATATCAGTTCGCCGTCGATGCCGCCCTCAGGCGTGGAATCTATATGACATACAGGTCTGGCTTCAATTTTGCGTTCTTCAGGAGAAAGCAGAACAAGATGCGCGTCTTTAGGATAGCTCTGATACATCGGAAAATGGTCGATACGGGCTTCTACCCCGTTTTCTTCAAGGCGCGAACGTATATATTCCGTCGCCTTCTTCATCTCAGCAGTTCCGGAGAGCCTCTCGCCCACTTCTTCCACCAGATACGTCATGTCGCGGTAAATGTTGTCCAGAGATATTTCACTCTTTAACCTCTCATAAAAATCCATTTTTATCACTTCCTTAATTAAACTCTTTTCTCCTTGCTAGCCCCTCTTGAGAAAAGCGGAACAGCAGTGCATAGCGCCGAAGCCTCTCAGGATTTGATCAAGGCACAGCGGGATAACTCTGATGCCGTTGTTTTCCAGCAGCTCCTGCGAACGAGGGCAGCCCGCAGGCATAACGATGAGTCCGGGTTCAAGAGCCACAAAATTGATAGCCAGCTTTTCCTTGGCTTCTACTCTTGACGGACATTCGAGCAGCTTTATGCCTTTCTTTTTCAGAGCGTCGCATACGTCGTAAGGCACCTGGGAAGCGTGTATCATAGCCACGTCTTCCGCGGCCATATTCAAAAGTCCGTCGATGTGGGCATGTCCGTAAGGTATCTGCATGTGCAGAATATCGGTGACGCCCATGCGTTTAAGCTCTGATTCCACCATTTCATATCCTGCGCGGTTGGTTCTCACGCCGGAGGCCAGGACCACCGTGCGCCTGTCTATCCACATTGCCATGGCGCCCTCGAACGTCGCGCCTCCGCATATAGTCCTTATGATTGGAACGCCCAGCTCGGCAAGCTTCTTGGCTGCATAGCGTTCTTCGCCGCGCCTTGATTCTGTGGCAGGCCTGGTCACTATGGCTCCCTCGGGGGTCATAAACACCAGATCCCGGCAGAACAGCGCGTTGGGCCTGTTCTCCGGTATATCCTCCACGTAATGAACTCTGGCACCATGCTCGCGGTAAACGTCTGCCAACGCGTCATGCTCTGCTCTGAAAGCTTCCGGATCTATGGGAGCCCTGAACCGCGCCGCCTGCCAATCGAAATTCTCAATTTCCTTTCCCGGCCTGTGCATGAGCACATCCCTCAGGGTATCCACTTCGGAGCACACGCCCCAGTCTCCCCACAGAGCTTTCATGTCCTCTTCAATAGTACTCTCTTTTGGAAACCACCGTTCTCCCGGCAAAGCGTCTATATCTCTTTCTATTGCCATATACTTTCTCCTTTCCTAAAGTTTGCATAAGTATATTGCAAAAATGGTGCCATAGTCAGAATCGTTGATTTTACTTGTCTCAAGCCGTTTTCTGGGTAAAGAAATCCTGACAAGTAAAGGGAGGCTTTACCAATAAGGTAAAGCCTCCCTTTACTTTCTGTCTGTGCCGCGTCCGGCTGGTTCTGCTGTCAAAGCCTCACCGCCGCTTTATTTTAAATTTTTTCATCTTATAATTTAAGTTCTGTTTTGTGATACCCAGCAGACGAGCCGCTTCCACCAGACTGGGAGCCGTCTCAACGGCCGCCGTTATCAGCGATTTTTCATATTCCTCCACGGCTTCATCAAGCGGCTTCAGCCGGTCTCTGTCCTCGCCGGCTCCAAAAACACTTGTTAAAGCTGTGCCCCCCCCGAGCTCCTCTGCCTGTATGCAATTAGAAGATACGATGTTAAACGCGCCCTCTATGACATTTTTCAGTTCCCTTATGTTTCCGGGCCAGTCATAATTTCTGAAAATAGCTTCAGCCTCTTGGCTCAGGCCTATTATTTCCCTGCCCATGCTCCGGTTATATGCACCGATAAAATAATTCGCCAGATAAAGCAAATCGTCTTTGCGTTCTCTGAGAGGCGGTATGTTGAGCTGCACGACGCTCAGCCTGTAAAACAAGTCGCTCCTTATCCGCCCTTCTTCAACACATTTAAACGGTTCTTCGTTAAAAGCGGAAATTATCTTCACGTCTATTTTCACCGGTTCGTATCCGCCAAGGCGCGTCACCTGTTTTTCATCTATCGCTTTGAGCAGCTTGGACTGAATACCCACTTCCATGGAATTTATCTCGTCGAGAAACAGTGTGCCGCCGTTTGCCACCTCAAAAAGGCCCGGCTTGTTTTCAGCTCCCGTATAGCTACCTTTGACCGTTCCGAAAAGCATGCTCTCCAGCAAATTGGGCGGTATCGCCGCGCAGTTTTGTGATATGAATTTTTTATTTCTTCTCTTGCTCGACGTATGAATCGCCTGAGCAACCATTTCTTTTCCCGTTCCCGTCTCTCCGTAAATCAATACGGATGAATCGGTGTCCGCTATCATGGGAATCCTCTCTTTGATTATTTCCATACTGCGGGAGCACGTTATGATGTCCTCCAAAGTATACAGCGAGCCGTGGTAAGAATTGTCCCTGGCCGACAAAACGATGTCTTCCCTTCTGTAAGGAGTATCCAGGTATCTGGAGACGTCTACCGCCCCCACTATCCTGCCGTTTTCCTTTATTGGAAATGTGGTGTTTATGGCGTTTATGCTCTGGCCTTTATAGCTGTCCAGAGTCTGAAATTCGTTGGAAATGCTCTTTCCGCTCTTCAGCACGCGCATTATGCTGCTGGTTTCTTCCGTCAGGCTGGGATATACATCTGTCACATGTCTGTGGAGAACGTCGCTTTCCTTGAGATTGTTGAGATTAGGTCTGTAATTCTTGTAGAATTCCACATAGCCCCGTTCGTCTGTCACCATTATTCCGTCTATATAATTGTATATATTAAGCAGTTGCTCTACATACTGTCTCAGCATATCAAGGTTTCCTTTCCGAATGATTCATTAAATTTGATTTCAGCCCATTTTCTCAAATTATAACATATTTCTTTGTAATATTTACAAGAGTTTTACGGAAACATAATAATGGATTTTACATATTTTAGTTAGAATGATTTTATATTTATATAGGAAAGGATTTTCAGAATGTATTTAGTTATCGACATAGGCTCCAACACCATAAGAGCAGTGGTTTTTCACATAAGCGGCGGCCGTCCGCTGCCTGTCATGAACAGAAAATATTCCGCAGGTCTTGCCGGTTACGTAAACGAGGACGGCAGCATGAGCCGCCAGGGCATAGAGCTCTGCGCAGACATTCTCTCTGAGATACGCATCGCTGCGGACTCTTTCAGCTTCGACGGAATATTTCCTTTCGCCACGGCGTCTCTGAGGAATATAACCAATTCTAAAGAAGTCATCGAAGAAATAAATCAAAGATGCGGATTTCAAATTCAGCTTCTCACGGGAAAGGAAGAGGCTTTCTTTGACTATTACGGCGCTTCGCAGACCATGGAATCCGGCGAGGGAATCCTGATCGACATAGGAGGCGGCAGCACGGAAATCGTCAGCTACAAGGACGGCCTGGCCCGCGCATCAGAGTCCGTTCCCATCGGTTCTCTCAATCTGTATAACGAGCATGTCGAAAAGATAATTCCCACGAGAGAAGAACTGCATGAAATATGTCTGACAGCAAAGAGGCAGCTCCAGACTCTGCCTTTCGCTCAGTTTAAAGACAGCAAAGAAGAGAGGCCGGTCATCTGCGCAGTGGGCGGAACAGCCAGAGCTGCACTCAAATTATATAACGTCCTCTATGAGAAAGAGCGGTCAAACGACGTTTACAAGCGTTGTTTTCTCAAAGACCTGCTCGATTTCAAATGGGAGAAAAAACAGATAAGCCAGCTCATCTTGAAAGTTGCTCCCGAAAGGATACACACTCTTCTGCCCGGAGCTGCGGTTTTGTATACTGCCGCCAAATATTTCGGAGGCAAAGAAATCATCACTTGCCCTTATGGAGTAAGGGAGGGCTATATTCAATATCAACTGGAAAAGGCAGGTGTTCTCAATGGCTAAAGAATATACTCAAAACAGAGAGCTTTCCTGGCTCAAGTTCAATGAAAGAGTTCTGGAAGAGGCGGAAGACGAGACAGTTCCTCTACTGGAACGTCTTAAATTTGTCTCTATTTTTACCAGCAATCTGGACGAATTTTTCATGATCCGCGTGGGCAGCCTGACTGAGCTTATGCATCTCAAGGAAAGCTCCATAGACAACAAATCGGGCATGGACGCAAGCCAGCAGCTGGCAGCGATCTATGACGCCGTGAAAGTTCTTTATAAAAAGAGGGATAAAATATACGGCGATCTGGAACGTCAGCTGAGGGTACACGGTATCTGCAACCTTTCATACAGGGAACTCGATGACAGTGAAAAGAAACAGCTCAAAAAGTATTTCAGCGAATACATAGAGCCTGTGCTTTCCCCTCAGATAGTAGACGAACACCATCCTTTTCCTCATCTGGCCAACAAAACGGTCCATATCGGTGCAATGCTGGAAATCAAAAACCGAGAGGTATTCTCCGTCATTCCCGTGCCTGCCATCGTACCCGCCATCATCTATCTGAAAGGCGACGACTGCAGATATATCCGCGTGGAAGAGCTGATTACAGCACATCTTGGCGAAATATTTTCGGATTATAAGGTCAAGGAAAAAGTCAGCTTCTGCGTGACGCGGAACGCCGACATCAATCCGGGAGACGAAGAATTCGACTTCGGAGAAGATTTCCGCAAAAAAATGAAAAAGGTCCTGAAGCAGAGATGTCGTCTCGGCGCAGTCCGTCTGGAAATTTCCGAGGAAATCAGCGAAAAATTTTTAAAATATCTGATGGAAAAAATCGGGCTTATGCCTCAGCAAGTATACCTCACCGGCCTTCCTTTCAAGATGGATTACGCTTTCGGTCTCACCGGTCAGCTGTCCAAAGACAAGGCTCTGGCCCTTTCATACAGCAGATTTGATCCGCAGCAAAATCCGCAGCTCAGCCTTTCTCAGAGCCTCATAAAACAGATACGGCAGAAAGACGTGCTCCTTTCGTATCCTTTTGAATCCATGGAACCGTTCATCCTGCTCCTTAAGGAAGCGGCCGTTAACCCTGCCGTGGTCTCAGTAAAAATAACCATTTACAGGCTGGCGAGCCAGGCTAAAATAGTCGAATATCTCTGTCAGGCTGCGGAAAACGGCAAAGAAGTGACTGTCATAATCGAGCTGCGCGCCCGCTTCGACGAACAGAACAACATAGACTGGTCAGAAAGATTGGAAGAAGCAGGCTGCCGCCTGATCTACGGCTTTGAGGACTACAAGGTCCACTCCAAGATATGCCAGATAACTTTGAATGACAGGAGCGGAATACACTATATAACTCAGATAGGCACCGGCAACTATAACGAAAAGACCGCCAAACAATATACTGACCTTTCCCTTATAACCGCCAATCAGCAGATAGGCAGCGACGCCGCTCTGTTCTTCAAGAACATGGCCATAGGCAACTTGAACGCACGCTACGACCAGCTGCTGGTTTCGCCCAATTCCCTGAAATCCGCCGTAATTGATCTGATAAACAGGGAAATTTCCAAGGGCTCTGCCGGAAGAATAACACTTAAGCTCAACTCCATCACCGATATCGACATAATCGAAAAGCTCAAGCAGGCTTCCTGCGCAGGGGTTAAAATCCAGATGATAGTCAGGGGGATCTGCTGCATACTTCCGGGAATCCCGGGCAAGACAGAGAACATAGAGATAAAGAGCATCGTTGGCAGATTTCTCGAACATTCGCGCGTCTATTGCTTCGGCAGCGGCAGCGACGAGAAAATGTATATTTCCTCAGCCGATTTCATGACGAGAAATACCAGCAGGCGCGTCGAGGTCGCATGTCCTGTCTTCGACAAGGAATGCAGAGACAAGATAAGGAACATACTCGACTGCTGTCTCGGCGATAACGCCAAAGGGCGGCTGCTTCAGCCTGACGGTTCATATATTTATCTGCGTGCGGAAAACGATGATAAGAAAGACTGCCAGCAGCTCCTCATGACATGGGCCATAGAAGCGGCAGGCAGCCAAAACCAAGAAAAGGCATCGGTATTTTCTGTATCGTATTTTAAGCAGGTGCTTGACAGGTTCATAAATTATATAAAACCGAAGCGAATGTAAATATGTGTGCGCTTCTGAAATCGTCAGTCAACCGGCGGGCGGCGAAGCATCTCCGCCTTTTTAAGCCTCGCTGATGCGCAAGGTTTCGTTGTCTATGCACGCTATCCAGTAGCCGTAAACCAGTTCCGCCGTCTCCTCGTCCATATCTTCAAGGCTGCGGTACATCTCTTCACCGCCTCTCAAAGGCTGCCAGAGCGTAAAGCCGGTGCTTCCTCCCGCCGGCTGTTCCTCCAGCATAAATCTTCCCGGAATACCTATAAAGCTCTTTTCCTGACTGTTCCCTATTAAAAAATGGCCGTATTTTTTCGCCATAGGATAGCCTTCCCTGCAAAATTTCTGCAGTATCTCTACGTTGGTCTCCTTATGCCACTTGCTTTTCGTCTCGTCCATTGCGAAAATCCCCTGATTGTTCTTTTTCATAAGCTGATTCAAAAGCTGCATAAAATATTGTCCGTTCATGTCATGACCTCCCAGTAAATTATATGAAACATTCTCCATTCCTATGCCAAAGAGACTTGCAGATTTGCCGCAGCAAAAACAAAAACAACTAATTATTGTATATTTTTTTATTTTTATGGTTTAAATCCACAATATATGTGTGTATAATAGACTTAGTCGCAAAAATTAACGGACACAGAAGGAGGGTCACGATATGAGTATAAATATTACAGGAAACGCACCGGCTGCAGAAAGTCAGGCCTACGTAGATTATCTGGAAAGCAAATATAACAGAAAGCTGAAATCTCTCGATATCAAGATCGACGGCGATTTTGCCGATCTGAATTACGAATTTGAGCATGTTCCTTTCGAGAGAATCCGTAGGATCACCGGTTATCTCGTAGGAACCATGGATCAGTGGAACAGCGCCAAAGCCGCTGAAGAGCATGACCGCGTAAAGCACGATGTAAGCTCGGGCATGGAACAGCTGTAAAATCACATTCCATTCTCATATGCGCCAACGCATGCAAATATGCACAAAACGGAAGCCGCAGGCATTTGACTGATGCCCGCCAGCTTCCGTTTTTTATTTGTCAGGTTATACTTCCCAAGAAATTACATCGTTATAAATATGAACTTCAGGCAGAACAGCGCGCCGATGACAGCGACCATGATGTCTTTCTTTTCAAACTTTCCTGTGAAGATGCTTATAAGAGTATAAGCGATGGAGCCGATTCCTATGCCGTTGGCAATCGAGTAAGTCAGCGGCATCATGATGAGCGTCAGGAAAGCAGGCGCTGCTGATCTCATGTCTGACATGTCCACCTGCTTGAAGTTTCCAAGCATCAATACTCCTACATAAATCAAGGCAGGAGCAGTGGCGCAGCTCGGTACAATGCTGGCCAGAGGGCTTAAGAACAAGCACACGAAGAAGCATCCCGATACGATCAGGCTTGTCAGACCTGTTCTTCCTCCTGCGGCAACTCCAGAAGCAGATTCTACGAAAGTGGTACATGTGGAAGTTCCCATCACAGCACCGGCTACGGTAGCTATAGAATCGCATGTCATGCACTTATCAAGGTCTTCAGGGTCTCCGTTTTCATCCAGCATTCCGGCCTGCGAAGCAGTTCCGTAAAGTGTTCCGATGGTGTCAAACATATCGACCAGACAGAAAGTTATTATATACATGATAGCGCTGAAAACTCCGCCTACGAAAGCAGGGCTGAAAGCATGCTTCCATGATTCCGCACTGAATACGCCGGTTATTCCTATATCGGCAAAGTCTCTGAAAGACTGGCCGATCTGAGCCATATCGAAAGACGGCGCTGAGCCTGTCACAATATAATAGATGACAGTGGTAGCCACGATTCCGATGATAACGTTTCCCTTAACGTTGAATTTCTGAAGAACCACTATGATCAGGAATCCCAGAAGAGCAAGGAGCGCAGGGGCCACTGTCATAAGTCCGTCTCCGTTTATCGCGCCGTGTATGTCGACAAACTGCGTCAGAGTGTACTGGTTGGTCTGAATGATTCCGACGTTCTGGAAGCCTATGTATGTTATAAACAGGCCTATACCTGCGGGAATGGCTTTTTTCAAGCACTCTGGCATTGCTCTTGCGATGTACTGTCTTGCGCCTGTAACTGAGAGCAGCAAGAAGATTACGCCGGAGATGAGGATTATGACCAGTCCGGCCTGATAACCGGCGACCGCGTCGCCTCCTGAGATGACCTGCGGCAATACAAAGCTTACAAAGAAGAATGAGTTCAGTCCCATTCCGCAAGCCTGAGCGAACGGCTTTCTCGCATAAAGGGACATGAGCAGAGTGCCTATGGTCGCAGCCAATATGGACGCCACATATACTGCGTTCCACATATTGTCCAGACCCTCCGTAAAGCCTGTAACCTGATTAGGGTTTACAAATACGATGTAGGCCATCGCGAAAAATGTCGTAAAGCCGGCGATTATCTCGGTCTTTACATTCGAGCCGTGCTCGGAGATTTTGAAAAACTTGTCCATTGATTGTTTCCTTTCCTGCTAAAACTTAAAATTGAAATAACAAAAATAAAACACGCGAACCCTAGAACCCTATCTCTAAAGTTCGCTGTTTAATTTTATTCTTTATTGAGCCGCGGAAATCTCACCGAAGCAAATCGATACCCCCTGCCCATTACTCATAAAGACCGCTGGGTCTGCCGGCAAAGGACTCCGCTATCTCCTGCAAATCCACAAACCTACTCGCATGCTTTCATCGCCTGAAGAGTCTCATCCAGCAGCTGATCCAGCTCCCAGCCCAGCATTTCCGCGCCTTTGGCGATCACATCTCTGTCACAACCTGCAGCGAAACGCTTATCTTTGAATTTCTTCTTCAAGGATTTAAGCTCCATATCCTGACAGCTCTTGGACGGTCTCATCAGAGCGGCGGCCCCGATAAGCCCTGTCAGCTCATCACAGGCAAAGAGGATTTTTTCCATCTGGTGTTCAGGCTCTACGTCAGAGCACAGACCATAACCGTGGGAGACCACTGCATGTATCAATCTCTCGTCTACTCCCGCTTCGCTGAGCAGCTCCGGAGCTTTTTTGCAATGCTCCTCAGGCCACATTTCAAAGTCTATATCGTGAAGTATTCCTACCGTTTCCCAGAAATCGGCTTCATCTCCATATCCAAGTTTCTCCGCGAAATATCGCATCGTTTTTCCCACTGTCTCTCCATGGTGGATATGGAATTCTTCCTTATTATATTTTTTCAAAAGTTCAATCGCTTCATCTCTAGTCATCATTTAAGTCTCTCCTCTTTTGTCGGCAGCTGCGCCAAAATAACAGCTGCAAAAATTATTACGCATCCGAAGATTTCAAAGCCTGTCATGCTTTCTCCTGCAAACAGCACTCCGGCAATCACTGCAAACACAGACTCCAAGCTGAGTATCAGGGACGCTGCCGTAGGTTCTGCATATTTCTGCGCCACGACCTGAAGAGTATAGCCTACTCCGGACGAAAAGACGCCGCAGTACAGTATAGGAAGCCAGCAGTCTATAATAGCCGTCACAGATGGATTCTCAAAGATCGCCATCAAAACAAGGCATACAATTCCTGCCACAAGGAACTGCACGCAGGACATCTTCACTCCGTCACACTTGGGAGAAAAATGATCTATCACCAGGATATGGCATGCAAAAGCTATGGCACATATAAGAACAAACAGGTCTCCCGTCGTCAGGCCGAATCCGGCGTCGGAGCCTGCCATAGTCAGGAAATAGAACCCTACCGCTCCGATGAGGACGCACAGCCATATTATAGGGCGAACTTTTTTGCCTATAAACAGTCCGAGCACTGGAACGAACACTATGTAAAGGGTAGTGATAAATCCTGCTTTGCCTGCGTCTGTTTCAAAATAAAGGCCAAACTGCTGAAGGGATGAGGCCAGTGCAAGTATCAGACCGCAGGCGATACCGCCGATAAGGACAGTCTTTTTCTCCGTCTGCTTATCTTCCATACTTTTCTGCTCGTCGTCTTTGTTTTTCGCTGAAAAAATCAGGATGACAGGGATGAGCGCAATGCCTCCTATAAGCATACGCAGACCGTTGTAAGTAAACGGTTCCAGCACGGTGCCAGCTTTCTGAGCCACAAATGCCGATCCCCATATGATTGCTGTGATCAACAGCATCACATTACTTCTGAATTTTTTGCTCATAAAATTACCTCTTCTATTATTGAATTTTCAAGCCACATAACATATAAATCTTAACAGATATTTTTCATACTTGCAACACCATGATTCCACATAGTTCACCTTTTTTTAATGGAAGGGCTGTGGTATAATAAACGTAATGATTGGGATGTTCAGCTTCGCTGCAAGGAAGCGTTTATTGAATCACTTTGACGGACTTTCGTTGTGATAGAATGTCCGCAGAAG